>OIZE01001043.1_pt1 | contig 19044 bp, 17 predicted proteins | sample 1588421 | NCBI WGS metagenome assembly OIZE01 (sample SAMN03283251) | human gut metagenome | biome: human-associated habitat; material: feces | host: Homo sapiens | place: USA | collected 2013 | reverse complement strand
TCGAGTTCTATCAGTATTGGAGAAATATCGCCGATGCAGATGTATTAAAATGCCTGCGTATGCTCACCTTCCTGCCGTTAGAGCAGATTGATGAGATGGATAAATGGGAAGGCAGCCAGTTAAATCAGGCGAAGGAGATCCTTGCATACGAGCTTACAAACCTTGTTCACGGCGAGGAGGAGGCTAAGAAGGCCCAGGAGAGCTCCCGCGCCCTGTTTACAGGCGGTGCCGCTGCGGAAATGCCGACAGCAGAGCTTTCCGACGCAGATCTTACAGACGGCTCCATCGACCTTCTTTCCATCGTACAGAAATCCGGTCTCTGTGCATCACGCTCCGAGGCAAGAAGAAACATTGAGCAGGGCGGCGTTGCCGTAGACGGTGAGGTCGTAAAGGATATCAAGGCAGTTTATACAAAAGAGCAGCTTTCCGGCGAGGGAATCGTTGTTAAACGCGGAAAGAAGAATTTCCGCCGCGTGATCGTTAAATAAGAGATTAGAGGGATCAAAATGGAAATTTTAAAAGAGGCACAAAAACAGTTTGATTACATGGTTGGTATAAGACGCCAGCTCCATGAGCATCCGGAAATTACCGGACAGGAATTTGAAACACTGGAGTTCATTAAAAAAGAGCTTGGTGCCATGGGGATCGAGTATGTCGAGGTTTTGGACGGCGGTATCGTAGGACAGATCCATGGCGGAAAGCCGGGAAAAACCGTTCTTATGAGAGCCGATGTGGATGCCCTTCCCATTATGGAAAGCACAAGAAACCTTTCCTGTGAAAAGCTCTGTGTGTCAAAAAATGACGGAGTATCCCATGCCTGCGGTCATGATGCACATACGGCAATGCTTTTGGGCGAGGCAAAGATATTAAATGAACATAAGGACGAATTAAACGGAAATATCGTACTCTGCTTTGAGCGGGGAGAGGAAGGCGGCGGTCAGATAAAAAATCTGCTTCCGTATATCGTAGAGGTCATGAAGCTTCCGATCGATACGTGTATCGCGACCCATGTTAAGTGGGATGTTGAGGCAGGAACCGTTTCCGCAGAGCCTGGCCCGGTCTTTTCCGGCGGATACGGCTTTAATATCAAACTGAAGGGAACAGCCGGACACGGCTCCCGTCCGGATCTGGCTCACAGCGTACTGGACTGCTTTAACTCTATTTACAACCACATGAACATGATCCGTATGAAATACGTGGATCCTACCGATATCCTTACCTATTCCGTCGGAACCGTATCCTGTGGAACTGCAAGAAATATCGTTCCGGATGAGCTGACCTTTTCAGGCACAATCCGTACCTTCAATGTAGAAGGCGCAGGTGCCAGCTTTATGAAGCAGTTTATGGATGTGCTGGAGGCGGAATGCAAGCTGAACCATTGCACGTATGAGCTGATCGATAAGAAGGAGCCGCTGTTTGAGAACTATAATAACGAGAAGTGCAGTGAGATCGCTAAGAACGCGATCAAAAAATATATTGGCGAGAACGCACTGACAGTAACAACCCCCTGGATGGCCTGCGAGAGCTTTCAGGCGTATCTGAAATACTGGCCGGGTGTGATCACCTTCACCGGTATTAAGAACGACAAGCTGGGCTCCGGAGCCAACCACCACACACCGGAGTTTGATCTGGACGAAAGAGGGATGATCTACGGTGTTGCGGCAGCCCTCGGATATGTAAAGGACTTTTTAGACTATGAGGGAGAGATCCCATTTAAACCCTTTGCGGGAACCATACAGGATCTGGTCGAGAGAAATCTGTAGGGCGTAACGCGAATTGCGGATGGCCGGCGTAAGAAACTACGCCGGTCATTTGTGACTGCAGGATCGGGAAGGACAGGCCCTGTTGACCGCAGCGACTTTAAAAAACTTAACGAAAAATTAATACTTTAAAGTATACGTTCCATGTTATACTATTTATCAGGGGCTTTTGCCTCCGATATCTTCAAAAAAACATGAGGGGTGAAACATTGGGAATGACGAAAAAACTGCGGGAGAAATGGAATGAGGCGCTGCAGGCGGTGCTGCCGATCATTGCGATCGTTATGGTACTCTGCTTTGCGGTGGCGCCCATCTCCTCCAGCATCCTGCTCTGCTTCCTTTTGGGAGCAGTCCTTTTGCTCGCGGGAATGATGCTTTTTACACTGGGAGCGGAGCTTGCCATGACGCCGATGGGCGAGCGAGTGGGAACGTGCCTGACCAAGAGCCGGAAGCTTTCGGTGGTTATTGTGCTATCGTTCCTTCTGGGCTTTATCATTACGATCTCAGAACCGGATCTTCAGGTTCTGGCCAACCAGGTTCCGGCTGTGCCGAACATGACGCTGATCCTGTCCGTTGCATGCGGAGTCGGCGCATTTCTTGTCGTAGCACTTTTGAGAATGCTGTTTTCCGTGGCGCTTCCGCCACTGCTGCTTGCCTTTTACGGGGTAGTCTTTGTACTGGCGCTGTTTGTACCGAAGGACTTTTTAAGCGTAGCCTTTGACTCCGGCGGCGTTACGACAGGGCCGATGACGGTGCCGTTTATCATGGCTCTCGGTGTCGGAATCTCTGCAACGCGAAGTGACCGCCACGCGGCGGACGACAGCTTCGGTCTTGTGGCACTCTGTTCCATCGGGCCGATCCTTGCGGTCATGATCTTAAGCATGATCTTCAAGGCGGACAGCAGCTCCTACACACCGCCGGTAATTCCGGAGATCGGTGACTCCAAAGAGCTGTTTTTGCTCTTTGCGAAAGAGCTTCCGGCCTATATGAAGGAGATCGCAGTCTCCTTACTGCCTATTATCTTATTTTTTATGATTTTCCAGGTTTTCATGTTAAAATTAACAGCAAGAAAATTAAAGAAGATCGCCATCGGTCTCGCCTATACATACGCAGGGCTGGTACTGTTCCTGACGGGAGTGAACGTGGGCTTTATGCCGGCGGGAAATTATCTCGGACAGGTGCTGGCTAAATCTGCCCATCCGCTGTTCCTTGTTCCCATCGCAATGATCATGGGATACTTTATCGTAAAGGCAGAACCGGCAGTATATGTCCTCAATAAGCAGGTTGAGGAGATCACAGACGGAGCAATATCCTCAAAGGCCATGGGAATGGGACTTTCTCTGGGTGTTGCTGTGTCCCTCGGGCTTGCCATGGTACGAGTGCTCACGGGAATTTCGATCCTGTGGTTCCTCGTTCCGGGATATGCGATCGCTCTCGGGATCTCATTTTTTGTACCGAAGATCTACACGGCGATCGCCTTCGACTCCGGTGGCGTGGCATCGGGACCGATGACGGCGGCATTCCTGCTTCCGATGGCGCAGGGAGCCTGCTCTGCCCTGGGAGGAAATATCGTCACCGATGCCTTCGGTGTAGTTGCAATGGTTGCCATGACACCGCTTATCACGATCCAGGTCATGGGGCTGGCTTCGAGAATAAAAGCGAAGTGCGGAGCGCAGGAAGGAATATCCGCAGCTCATGGACAGTCCGGGGCATACGCGGCGTTTGAGCTGCTGGATGATGACGCGATTATTGAATTGTAGGAGGTTTTATGAGCGAATTATACTTAATGGCGACGATCAGTGACCGGAACCAGAGCCGGAGATTCCTCGCCTTCTATAAAGAATATGGGATTTCCGTCACCTTCCTGACGCTGGGGCGGGGAACCGCAGCCTCCGAGGTGCTTGACGCCTTCGGGCTGGAGGCGTCGGAAAAAGCGATCCAGTATGCGATCGTGACGAATACGGGGTGGAAAAAGATAAAAAAAGGTTTGGAGCAGGAGATCCGGATCGATATTCCCGGAACCGGGATCGCCTTCGTGATCCCGCTAAGCAGCATCGGCGGAAAACGCCAGCTTCAGTTTCTGACAGAAAACCGTGGATTTGAGAAAGAGGAGGAAAGCAGCTTGAAAGGAACAGACTACGAGCTTCTTGTGGTGGTCGCAAACCAGGGCTATACAGACGTGATCATGGACGCGGCGAGAAAAGCAAACGCCACCGGAGGAACCGTGATCCACGCCAAGGGAACAGGAATGGAGAAGGCGGAAAAGTTTCTGGGGGTTTCTCTTGCACAGGAAAAAGAGATGATCTTCATGGTCACAAAAACGAAAAATAAAAACGGGATCATGCAGAGCATCATGAAGGAGGCCGGGATCGGAAGCAAAGCGGGAGCCATCGTTTTCTCCCTTCCGGTGACGGAAACAGCAGGTATGCGCCTTATTGAGAAGAATGAGGATGAAACCGACTGAAACCATTGACACGTTATATAGAGTATTGTAAAATCAAAAGCAAAAATATTAGATTTAGGAGTTGATTTTTTTGGATTCAGGGCAGGCCCTGCAGATATTGATCATAATTGGGCTATTAGCATTGTCAGCTTTTTTCTCATCGTCGGAAACGGCGATGATGTCAGTAAATAAGATAAGGGTGAGAAATTTGGCGGAGGCCGGGCTTGGCAGCGCACAGATACTCTCAAAGGTGCTGGATAACCAGGCAAAGATGCTGAGTGCGATCTTGATCGGAAACAATATCGTCAATATTTCGGCATCCTCTCTTATGACCGTTTTGGTAACACAGGCATTCGGAGATAAGTTCGTTGGTCTGGCGACCGGCATCCTCACGCTTCTTGTCCTGATCTTCGGTGAGATCACACCGAAGACCACGGCAACGCTTTATTCAGAGACCATCGCACTGCGTTTTGCAAAGCCTATTTATCTGATCATGCAGGTATTGACACCGGTGATCTTCATTGTAGATAAGCTGGCTCTCGGCGTTCTCCTTTTCCTGCATATCGACCCAAACAAAAAGCAGGAAGCAATAACGGAGGATGAGCTCCGCACCATCGTGGAGGTCAGCCATGAGGAGGGCGTTATCGAGTCCGATGAAAAGAAGATGATCTACAATGTATTCGATTTCGGGGACTCTGTGGCAAAGGACATTATGGTGCCGCGTATCGACATGACCTTTATCGACGTCAATGCAGAATATGACGAGGTCGTGGAAATTTTCCGGCAGGAAAAATATACGCGCTATCCGGTCTTTGAGGAGACAACGGACAATGTGATCGGAATCATCAACATCAAGGATCTTCTCCTGATCGAGCATGAAAAGAAATTCTGTCTCAGGGATTATCTGAGAGAGCCGTTATATACGTATGAATATAAGAAAACTGCGGAGCTTATGGTAGAGCTGAGAAAGACCCAGAACAACATTGCGATCGTTCTTGATGAATACGGAGCAACTGCCGGGCTTATCACTCTGGAGGATATGCTGGAGGAGATCGTCGGTGAGATCCGCGACGAGTATGACGAGGACGAGGAGGATCTGATCAAGAAGATCGGCCCGAAGGAATATCTGGTAGAAGCTGCAATGAAGCTGGACGACCTCAATGACCAGCTCGGACTGAAGCTGGAATCGGAGGATTATGATTCCATCGGCGGATTTATCATCGGACTTCTAGACCATCTTCCGGAAGAAGGGGAGGAGGTCACCTTTGATAATCTGAAGTTTGTGGTTGAAAAGGTGGATAGAAATCGGATCGAGTCGGTACACCTGTATATTATGGATCCGCATCAGAACAGCGAAAAAGCCGAAAAATAGAAAAAAGTTAAGAACGCCCTTGACTTTTTGATGAACAGAGCTTATATTTTAAGCATCCAAAGAGGGAGTAGTTGAAATGTACTGTCAACAAACGCGGCGGAAACGTCTGGCGGTACATACCGGTTACTGGTAACGAGACTTTTTGCAGAAAGGATATCTTTCTGCAAAAAGTCTTTTTTTTGCACTCTTTTCTATTTAATGATGCCATTGTGGGAGTGCGTAGCACGGAACAATCCGCAGGCATCAAAATCGGGGACTTTTGACCCCAATATCATTTAATATTACAAGGAGGAATGAATATGGAATTTCTTTGGAACGGCCTGCTTTCTATCACATGGCAGCAGCTCGTAATGTATGTTGTGGGGTTACTTTTGATTTATCTGGCGATTGAGAAGGATTATGAACCTTCGCTTTTACTTCCCATGGGCTTCGGAGCGATCCTCGTAAATATCCCGGCCAGCGGTGCATTAAACCAGATGATGGAAGGAGTAGGGGAAACGCAGGGTATCATTCAGTGGCTGTTTGAAACAGGGATCGAGGCATCAGAGGCCTTCCCGCTGCTTTTGTTTATCGGTATCGGAGCCATGATCGATTTTGGCCCGCTTCTTTCCAATCCGAAAATGTTTTTATTCGGAGCAGCAGCACAGTTTGGTATCTTCATCACGATCGTATTTGCAGCAGCCCTTGGCTTTGATATCCACGATGCCGCATCCATCGGTATCATCGGAGCGGCTGACGGCCCGACCTCCATTCTGGTATCACAGGTTCTTAAATCCAATTACATCGGAGCGATCGCAGTTGCCGCCTATTCCTATATGGCCCTTGTTCCGATCATCCAGCCGATGGTCATCAAGGCAGTCACAACAAAGAATGAGCGTCTGATCCGTATGCCGTATCAGCCCGGAAAGGTGAGCCGTTTAACAAGGATCCTGTTCCCGATCATCGTTACCTTTGTTGCCGGTCTTGTTGCTCCGGCTTCCGTATCCTTAGTCGGATGTCTTATGTTCGGAAATCTGATCCGTGAGTGCGGTGCTTTAAACAGTCTTTCCGAGACCGCCCAGGGAACTCTTGCAAACCTGATCACCCTGCTTTTGGGAATCACGATTTCCTTCTCCATGAGAGCGGAATTCTTTGTAACACCGCAGACAGTGATGATCATGGCTCTGGGACTTTTCGCCTTCATATTTGATACAGTAGGCGGCGTCCTGTTTGCAAAGCTTTTGAATCTGTTCTCAAAGAATAAGGTAAATCCGATGATCGGCGCGGCCGGTATTTCCGCATTCCCGATGTCTGCCCGCGTGATCGAGAAGATGGGTGTTGCAGAGGATAAGTCAAACCATCTGCTGATGCATGCGATCGGCGCCAATGTATCCGGACAGGTCGCAAGTGCAGTTGCAGGCGGTATCATTCTTGGATTTTTCATGTAGGAGGAAAACAGTATGAGCTTAAATATGATGTTGGCCCTTGGGATCATGTGGAAGGGCATGGTCGGAATCTTTGTTGTGATCGGGCTTTTAGCCATTATCGTACAGTTATTAGCAAAGCTTGGGAACAAATAACCTGCGAAAGTTAAAATTTTTCAAGAAAGGCTTGACGAATCGGGAAAGATAGAGTAATGTATGTTTATTAATTAATTTTTAATATTTATGCATGGACACACCGGTTCATACAGGAGGAGGCTTTTATGAAAAAGAAAATTTTAGCAGTTACGGCTGCTGTATGTATGGCTGCAATGCTGGCAGGCTGCGGCTCCGAGACAGCGGAGACAAAGGCAGCAGAGGTAAAAACTGAAGCAGCAACAGAGGCAAAGACTGAGGCAGAAGCAAAGACAGAGGCAGCAGAGACAAAGACAGAGGAAACCTCAGCTGCAGGCGGAAAGCTTGTTATGGCTACCAACGCAGAATTCCCGCCTTATGAATACTACGATGACGGCGGAAGCATCGTCGGTATCGATATCGATATCGCAACAGCCATCGCAGAGTATATGGGAATGGAATGCGAAGTAGAGGATATGGCCTTTGATTCCATCATCCCGTCTATCCAGTCCGGCAAAGCTGATTTCGGTCTTGCAGGAATCACAGTCAGCGAGGACAGAAAAGCCAGCGTGGACTTTACAGATTCTTATGCGACTGCAACTCAGGTCGTTATCGTTAAAGACGGAAGCGATATCAAAACTCCGGATGATCTGACAGGAAAGACCATCGGTGTTCAGCTGGGAACAACAGGTGATATTTATGCCAGCGACATTGAGGGTGCGACCGTAGAACAGTATAATAAGGGCTTCGAGGCAGTTCAGGCACTGAGCCAGGGCAAGATCGACGCAGTTGTTATTGATGGCGAGCCTGCAAAGGTATTTGTTTCTCAGGATAACAGCTTAAAGGTTCTTGATGATGCAATGACCGTTGAGGAATATGCGATCTGCGTTAAGAAGGGAAATGACGAGCTGGTAAACAAGATCAATGAGGCGATCGCAGCATTAAAGGAATCCGGAAAGCTGCAGGAGATCGTTGATAAGTATATTACTGCAGAATAGAAAGTCGTTTACTGATAATGAACAGGGCTGCCGAATCGGTCGAATAAACCGAGAAGGCAGCCTGTCTTTTGCGAAAGGTTTTATTTATGTGGGAGAGCTTTGTAGATCGTTTTATTCTTAATTTTATTTCCGGCGACCGCTGGCACTATATTGTTGACGGCCTTGGCGTGACCCTGGAGGTTACTTTGTTTTCCGGTCTTGTCGGTATCCTGATCGGTTTTCTGGTGGCGATCATCCGTTCGTCACATGACAATACGGGAAGGTTTAAGCTTTTAAACCTGCTGTGTAAGCTGTATCTGACGGTGATCCGGGGAACGCCGGTCGTTGTGCAGCTTCTGATCATTTACTTTGTCGTATTCGGTTCTGTCAAGATCGATAAGACGCTGGTGGCGATCATGGCCTTCGGCATCAATTCCGGCGCATACGTAGCCGAGATTTTCCGAAGCGGGATCATGTCTATTGAAGCCGGACAATTTGAGGCCGGACGAAGCCTTGGCTTTAATTATACCCAGACTATGTGGTACGTTATCATGCCGCAGGCATTTAAAAATGTTCTTCCGGCACTCTGCAACGAGTTCATTGCTCTTTTAAAGGAGACATCCGTTGCAGGCTATATTGCCCTTCAGGATCTGACCAAGGGCGGAGATATCATCAGAAGCCGTACTTATGATGCCTTTATGCCGTTACTGGCAGTGGCGCTTATTTATCTGATACTCGTGGTCGTATTCACGAATCTGGTACAGAGACTTGAGAGGAGGCTGAGAAAGAGTGAGCGATAATACAATGCAGCCTCTGATCCGTGTAAGAGGCCTGAAAAAAAGCTTTGGAGACCTTGATGTATTAAAGGGGATCGATGTAGATATCAATAAGGGAGATGTTGTTTTCGTTGTCGGCCCGTCCGGCTCCGGAAAGAGTACGTTCCTTCGCTGTCTGAACCGTCTGGAGGAGCCGACCGGAGGAAGCATTACGTTCGAGGGCGTTGATATTACAGACGCTAAGACCGATATTGACAAGCATCGCCAGAGAATGGGAATGGTATTCCAGCAGTTTAACCTGTTCCCCCACATGACGATCATGAAAAACCTTACGATCGCTCCGATGAAGCTTCAGGGCAGGAGCAGACAGGAAGCGGAAGCAACAGCAAGAGAGCTTTTGGTGCGCGTCGGACTGGCAGACAGGGCGGACGCATATCCGAGCCAGCTTTCCGGCGGACAGAAGCAGAGGATCGCGATCGTCCGCGCACTTTGCATGAAGCCGGACGTTATGTTATTTGATGAGCCGACTTCTGCACTGGATCCGGAGATGGTCGGCGAGGTGCTGAACGTTATGCGTGAGCTGGCGGCTGAAAAAATGACAATGGTGGTAGTTACCCACGAGATGGCGTTTGCGCGCGAGGTGGCTACAAGAGTCATGTTTATGGATGAAGGATATTTTATCGAGGAGAATGATCCGAAAAACTTCTTTGAACATCCGCAGAATGAGAGATTAAAGAACTTCCTGAGTAAAGTCCTTTAGTGTATAAAATGGTGGCCGGCAGAATGTCAACTGAGCATTCCGCCGGCCATTCCGCTTCCAAGACAGAGCATCAGGATGCCGAGGATAGACTGGGGAGCTGACGTAAGCTTACCGGCCTGAAGATAGGACATCAGGAGCAGAAGAAGGAAATATAAGGCGCCGATGAGCAGTCCCCAGAAAAAACGGCGAGTTTTCATGGCCCGTCCGGCCAGTATCCCTCCGGCCAGACAGGAGAGGATGTAGACAATCCGCACCCCTGTATTTACCTGAGCTTCCGGAAGACGGAAGCGGAAAAGGGCAAAGGACAGAGCAGCTAAAAGCACAGCAGAAATCAGGTAGGTAAGAAGAAGTGTGCGTATAACACGCCATACATTTTGAGAAAACATAAAACAAGGCTCCTTTCAGTGAAATTGGGGATATAACTGATAAAACATATTCGGAAGTCGCAAAAATTATCCCTATTGCATAATATAAATTGGTATGGTATAATGACCGCGAAGCAAATTCGAGAAATAATAACAGGAGGTATATAACATGAAGCACGTAAAGACATTAAATTCCAACACATTAAAGAACAGCATGAAGAAGGGCGGCTGCGGCGAGTGCCAGACATCCTGCCAGTCTGCATGTAAGACATCCTGCACAGTAGGTAACCAGAGCTGCGAAAACAGCAACCGCTAATGGCAGGACTTCGGACAATCGGGAGTTTTTAAAGAGACCCCTACGGTCGTATGATTGTAGGGGCTATTCTTGTCATATAAAATGTTACCTGTGACGTCCGGAATCACATAAGAGATAGGAGAATAATTGTGATACATCAGTATATCAACAACGGATATCATATCGTTCTGGATGTCAACAGCGGCTCCGTCCATTCGGTGGATGCCCTTTTTTATGATGTAGTAAAGGTGCTGTCCGGAATGGTGGAGGACATGGAAAAACCATCACCTCTTACAGAAGAACAGAAGCAGGCAGTTCTTCAGGGCCTTATGGAAAAGTATAGCGAGCAGGATCTTAAGGATGCCTTATCGGACGTTCAGGAGCTGATCGATGCTGAGGAGCTGTTTACTGCGGATATCTATAAAGACTATGTAGTCGATTTCAAAAAACGTCAGACAGTCGTAAAGGCACTCTGTCTTCATATTGCTCACGACTGCAACTTAGCCTGCCGCTACTGCTTTGCAGAAGAAGGAGAATATCACGGACGCAGAGCTCTGATGAGCTTTGAGGTCGGAAAAAAGGCATTGGATTTCCTGATCGCTAATTCCGGAAACCGTATCAATCTTGAGGTGGACTTTTTCGGCGGCGAGCCGTTAATGAACTGGAATGTCGTAAAGCAGCTCGTGGAATACGGCCGTTCCAAAGAAAAAGAGTATAATAAGAAATTCCGCTTTACCCTTACGACAAACGGTGTTCTTTTAAATGACGAGATCATGGATTTCTGTAACCGGGAAATGAGCAACGTGGTCTTAAGTCTGGACGGAAGAAAAGAGGTAAACGATAAGATGCGTCCGTTCCGAAACGGAACAGGCAGCTACGATATTATCGTTCCCAAATTCCGGAAATTTGCAGAGTCCCGCGGTGATAAGGATTATTTTGTAAGAGGAACCTTCACAAGAAATAATCTGGATTTCTCAAAGGACGTGCTCCATTTTGCAGATATCGGCTTTGAAAAGCTGTCGGTGGAGCCGGTCGTGGCACCTCCGGAGGCGCCTTACTCCATAAGAGAGGAAGACCTTCCGCAGATCCTCGAAGAATACGACAGCCTCGCAAAGGAATTTGTCAAGAGACAGAAGGAAGGACGCGGCTTCAAATTCTTCCACTTTATGCTTGACCTGAATCAGGGCCCGTGCGTTGCAAAACGTCTGTCCGGCTGCGGTTCGGGAACAGAGTATCTGGCTGTTACCCCTTGGGGAGATTTTTATCCGTGCCACCAGTTTGTAGGAATGGAAGATTTCCTTCTGGGAAATGTGGATGAAGGTATCACCAATACCAAGATCCGCGATGAGTTTAAACTCTGCAATGTATATGCCAAGGAAAAATGTAAGGACTGCTTTGCCAGATTCTACTGCAGCGGCGGCTGTGCGGCAAACTCCTACAATTTCCACGGAAAGATCACAGATGCTTATGATATCGGCTGCGAGATGCAGAAAAAGCGCATTGAGTGTGCCATTATGATAAGGGCAGCACTGGCAGAGGACTAGTGTGCCGAAATCGTAACTATTCAGTACCTTCATAGTTACAAGCAAAAATCCATTCCAAATCGGCTGCGCCGACGGGATTTTTGCCTTCCGGCTTATGTTTTTTTCGGTCAGCGCAGCAAGTGCGCAGACCTGCTGAACAGTTACTCGAAATCTTAAATATAAGGAGAATGAACCATGAAGACCAACAAAGGAAAGGGCATTGCCTGCCTTCTGGGCCTCCTGATTGTGGTCGGTATTTTCGGTTATCTGGGGTATGATACACTTCAGAAAAGCAAGATCATCACCGATGACAAGGGAGTAACCTTCCAGGAGGGCGGAATCAAGCTTGGCCTCGATCTGGCAGGCGGCGTGAGCATCACCTATCAGGCAAAGGATGAAAATCCATCTTCGGAGGATATGGCGGACACCCAGTATAAGCTTCAGCAGAGAGTACAGAATTACAGCTCAGAGGCTGAGGTATATCAGGAGGGCAGCAACCGTATCAACATTGATATTCCGGGTGTAACGGATGCAAACAAGGTTCTCGAGGAGCTCGGAAAGCCCGGCTCTCTGCAGTTCTATGACGAAAATATGCAGACTGTTCTTGAAGGAACCGATGTAGCTTCTGCAAAGCCGGTGATCTATAAGGATCAGAAAACAGGCGCCAACAGCTACGAGGTCGCACTGACCTTCACCGAGGAAGGCGCAAAGAAATTTGCAGAAGTGACCGCAGCCAACGTGGGAAAAAGGATCGCTATCGTATATGACGGAACCCTCTATTCCAATCCGGTGGTTCAGCAGGCTATCACGGGAGGTCAGGCATCCATTTCCGGAATGACTACCTATGAGGAAGCAGATCGGCTCGCATCCACGATCCGTATCGGCTCCCTGTCCCTTGAGCTTGAAGAACTCCGTTCCAACGTAGTAGGCGCTAAGCTTGGTCAGGAAGCAGTCGCAACAAGCCTTAAGGCCGGAGTGATCGGTTTTGGGATCGTATGCGTATTCATGATCGTGGTATATCTGGTTCCGGGACTCGCCGCGTGCATCGCTTTATGTCTGTATGTGGCCTTGATCCTGATCCTTCTTGCCGCATTTGAGGTTACACTTACCTTACCTGGCATTGCAGGTATCATCCTCTCGATCGGTATGGCGGTGGACGCAAACGTTATCATCTTTACCCGTATCAAAGAGGAGATCGGTCTTGGAAAGACGGTAAAATCTGCCATCAAAACAGGCTTTGCGAAAGCATTATCTGCCATCATCGATGGAAACGTTACGACCCTGATCGCGGCCGCTGTTCTGTACTGGAGAGGCTCCGGCACAGTAAGAGGCTTTGCCACAACGCTGGCGATCGGTATTATCCTGTCCATGTTTACGGCTCTGTTCGTAACAAAATTCGCTTTAAATACTCTCTATACACTGGGCTTTACCGATAAAAAGTTCTATGGTGTGAAAAAAGAAAAGCCGGCGATCAATTTCCTCGGAAAGAGAATGGTCTGCTTTGCGATCTCTCTCCTGCTTATTGTCGGAGGCTTCGTAGGAATGGGCATCAATAAAGCCCATATCGGCAGTGCCTTTAACTACGGACTTGACTTTAAGGGCGGCACCTCCACAAGCGTAACCTTCAATGAGGATATGTCCTTAGAGCGTATTTCTGACGAGGTGGTTCCGGTCGTTGAGGAAGTGACAAAGGATGTTGACACCCAGACCCAGAAGGTTGCCGGAACAAATGAAGTCATCATCAAGACAAGAACCCTCAGCGTAGAAGAACGTCAGGCTCTAAATGCAGCCCTCATCGAAAAATTCGGTGTAGACGAATCCAAGATCGTTGCCGAGAGCATCTCCGGTGCTGTCAGTGCAGAAATGAAAAGTGATGCGGTCGTAGCTACGGTTATTGCTACGATCTGTATGCTGATCTATATCTGGATCCGTTTCAAGAACATCCGCTTTGCGGCAAGTGCTGTTATCGCACTGGTACATGACGTACTTGTTGTGATCGCATGCTATGCCCTTGCGAGATGGTCTGTCGGTTCTACAGCCATCGCCTGCCTGCTCACCATCGTCGGATACTCCATCAACGCTACGATCGTTATCTTCGACCGTATCCGTGAGAATCTGGCATTAAAGGGCTCCAGAGCAGATCTGGCGGATGTCGTGAACCTGAGTATTACACAGACCTTCACAAGAAGTATTAATACATCCTTAACCACCTTCGTGATGGTACTGGTACTGTTTATCATGGGTGTATCCTCCATCCGTGAGTTTGCACTTCCGTTGATGGCAGGCATCATCTGCGGTACCTACTCCTCTGTATGCCTGACCGGAGCACTCTGGTATGTGATGAGCACCGCAAAGAGCAAAAAGACAGCTGCAAAAACTGACAAATAGGATCAATGGGGAAAACCATGAAATATCAAATTCTGACAAAAGACGGACGTGCCAAGAGGGCTGTCGTTGAGACAGTCCACGGCACGATCCAGACCCCGGTTTTCATGAATGTGGGAACAGTCGGCGCCATTAAAGGAGCGGTATCTACCGATGATCTTCGGGAGATCGGAACCCAGGTGGAGCTTTCCAACACGTACCACCTTCATGTCAGAACAGGTGATAAAGTGATCAAGGAGCTGGGCGGCCTTCACCGGTTTATGAACTGGGACCGCCCGATCCTGACGGACTCCGGCGGATTCCAGGTATTTTCTCTGGCGGGGCTTAGAAAGATCAAGGAGGAAGGCGTGTACTTCAGCTCCCATATCGACGGACACAAGATCTTTATGGGGCCGGAGGAAAGCATGCAGATCCAGTCGAATCTGGGCTCAACGATCGCGATGGCCTTCGATGAATGTGCGCCGCATCCCTGCACAAGGGAATATATGGAAAATTCCGTGGCGCGGACTACCCGTTGGCTTGCAAGATGCAAGGCCGAGATGGAACGCCTGAATTCCCTTCCGGATACCTTAAACAAAGAACAGCTCTTATTCGGCATCAATCAGGGCGGTACCTTTGAAGATATCCGCATCGCCCATGCAGACACGATCTCGAAAATGGACTGTGACGGTTATGCACTGGGAGGGCTGGCAGTAGGAGAAAGTCATGAGGAAATGTACCATATCCTTGATGTGACGGTTCCTCATCTTCCGGAGAACAAGCCTACTTACCTTATGGGAGTCGGCACACCGGCCAATATCCTTGAGAGCGTTGACCGCGGGGTGGATTTCTTTGACTGTGTATATCCGACACGAAATGGCCGTCATGGCCATGTATATACAAACTGCGGCAAACTGAATCTTGCAAACAAGCAGTTTGAAAAGGACATGCGCCCGATTGAAGAAGGGTGTCAGTGTCCGGCCTGCCGTTCTTACAGCAGAGCCTATATCCGTCATCTTTTAAAGGCGAAGGAGATGCTTGGAATGCGTCTTTGCGTTCTCCACAACCTTTATTTCTACAACACGATGATGACGGAGATCAGAGAAGCGATCGAGAATCACTGTTACGCTGAGTATAAGGCGAAAAAGCTGGAGGGCGTGACCGGTGATTATAAAGATAAGCAGAAATAGAATGGAGGTGTATTTATGACGAACAGCCCGGCATTTTGGATTGGCTATATTATTCTTATCTTTGCGTTCATGTATTTCATTGCGATCAGACCGCAGCAGAAGGAAAAGAAAAAAATGCAGGAATTAATGGCAAGTATTGCAGTAGGTGACAGCGTGCTGACATCCAGCGGCTTTTACGGAGTGATCATTGATATGACAGACGACACAGTGATCGTTGAGTTTGGCAACAACAAGAACTGCCGTATTCCGATGCAGAAGCAGGCGATCGTTCAGGTCGAGAAGCCTGAGGCCTAAAAAATATTGAAAAAAAGAGATCCCTTCCGTATGGAAGGGGTCTCTTTTGCTTATCAAGGTGCATTTTTTCACTAATTAATCGGGAAACTGGGCTTTTCCGCTCTCAAAGAAATCCTTAAGATCCTTAAATTCCTGACGGTATTTTGCGGAGGAGGCGGATGGGTTTGAGCGGAGCCGGTTTCTGCGGAAGGCAAGGTGGCGTCTGCGAATCGCGGATACGGAGCTTTCATTCTCTTTTAAAAGCTCAGCAAGCTGCTTTTCTGTTTTATCTTTGAGCTCCTCCAGATGGATGCTCTTAAGATCCCGAAGGTTGTCCAGCGCACCTCCGGCCATGTCACGCAGCTCCTCCAAACTGATAGTGGAAAGGCTTCGACGTTCCAACAGGCGTTCCTTTCTAAGATCGGCCTGCTCCTTTAAGCTTTCCAGACGATCCTGCGCTTCCATCTTAAGAAGGGCACGCTGAACCTGGATATTGTCGAGCTCCTGGCGAAGCTTGTTTAAGGATTCCAGAGATTCTGCGAGGGCGAGAGCTTCGCGGACACAGACAACGGAATCGTAGATAAATACGATGGAAATGATGCTGACGAACAGGAGATCCCACCATACCGGCATGGAGAGGACGGCCCGTTCGATCGGCCTGTGGATCACATGGGTCATAAATATCGTAAGAAAGCCCCATGCGATCGAGGAGGTAAGGCAGATATATCCGTGGATATTAAATTTTTGATTGCTGTAATCCCAGTATCTGACCTTGAAAAGCTGCTCCATTACATAGCCGGTCACATATTCCAGACAGGTTGCCCCGATCACACCGGCACACCATGTGAAAAAAAGATTGTCCTGAACCGGCATGGACACCCACAGCATCATTATGGCTCCGCTTCCGTAAAGGGGAAGCATAGGAAGGCGCAGGAAACCGCGGTTTACAAAGCGGCGCTGCTTTAGGGATACATAGGAGGATTCAAAGATCCAGCCGAAAAAGCAATAGATATAGAAGAAAGTCAACCACTGATACCATGTATACGTATACATATTAAATTCCTCCTGAAGCATGATTAATTTTCATGATACGACATTTTGGGATTTATATCAAGGTCTGTAAAATGAAAATCCCCGGACGATGAGAAAACTCAGGGCCGGGGAAAAATTTTTAAAGGGGGACCTGCCGGACGCGACCCCGGCAGGCATGAGTATGAAAAAGCTTTGTGTGTCCAAGTGAAACACTTGAAACAAAGGCAGGTTATCCTTTCGGATAACGTAATTGTATTATAGAAGAAAAATGTGTCTAAAATGTGAGGGAGAGATAAAAAAATCATAAATATCTTAAAGTAATTCAAAAAATGTGATAAAATCAATGTAAGAAAATTTTAAGGGGGATAACCATGTTCAGAAAAACACTTATGGGGACTGTATTTGCTGTTTCCGTCATGGCAGCAGCAGCGTTTCCGGCTAAGGCAGCGGAGACCATCGATGGGATAACGATGGAGATCGATTCCGATTTTTATATCGGAGGAGGCGCGGACACAGACTATGTTTCCGTGCTGGTGGACAATACAGAATGCCGTGTCGAGTCGATCAGTGTGACCAATAAGCCAAAGGACGATGAGTGGGAGGAAGGGGACAGACCAAAGATCAAGGTCATCGTTAGAGCGGAATCAGGCTATACCTTTGCTTCCGGAATGGGAAAAGGAGATGTGGAGCTAGGCTCCGAGGATGCCGTGATCACAAGCGTTACAAGAAGCGGCCCCAGACTTACCGTTTCGATCACACTGCCGAAGCTGGACGAAAATGATTATAATGCAGATATGGATTATAATCTGAATGCCTCCGGATTGTCTTGGGATCAGGGAAACGGAATGGCCTGCTGGGAGGAAGCGGCTTTTGCAAAGAAATATGAGGTGCGGCTGTTCCGCGGCAGCTCAAACGTGACAGGAATCCTTACGACAACGGAGTGCAGCTTAGACCTGTCCCCGTATTTTACAAAGAGCGGAAATTATATATTTAAAGTACGCGGAGTCCGGAGTACGACAAAAAAAGGAGAATGGCAGGAATCGGACGGATTTTATGTCGATACAGAAACGGCGGCAGAGATCAAGGCAGCAGGCGCTCAAAATGCCGGTAAGACTACGTTTGCTTCAGCTGACCCGGCGGGCCGCTGGATCGAGCAGCCGGAAATCGGCTGGTGGTGGAGTAATCCGGACGGAAGCTATCCGAGGCTTGTATGGGCGTTTATCAACGGCCGGTGGTTCTATTTCGATGACCGGGGCTATTGTTTAATGAACCGTTGGGTGAGCACTTCCGGAAAATGGTATTATTGCGGCCCCGACGGAGGAATGCTGATCGATCAGGTGATCGACGGAAAGTATTATGTCAATGCCAACGGAGAATGGGTGCAATAGAATGACGTTTCCTCCTGTTTTTGCGGAAAAATAAAAAAAACCCTTTAAAAACCCAATGCTTTTGTATATAATAAAACTGATATTTCGCGCTCTGCCGCCGGCAGGGCTTGTGATAGAGAGCATTTGGCGTAAAGCCACTGGGTCTAGCATCGGAATTTAGAAGAAAGACAGGAGGAAAATAGCAATGATGATGTCTAATGACATTGGAATTGATTTAGGTACTGCCAGTATTCTGGTATATATTAAAGGCAAAGGGGTCGTGCTGAAGGAGCCCTCCGTTGTCGCACTGGATCGGGAAACGAACAAGGTCATCACATTCGGTGAGGAGGCGCGTCTGATGATCGGACGTACTCCGGGTAATATCGTGGCAGTGCGCCCGTTAAGAAAGGGTGTTATTTCCGACTACACCGTAACCGAGAAGATGTTAAAATACTTCATCGACAAAGCGGTCGGAAAGAGAACGCTGAGAAAACCGAGGATCGCCGTATGTATCCCCAGCGGTGCCACTGAGGTAGAGAGAAAGGCTGTTGAGGATGCAACATATCAGGCAGGAGCGCGTGAGGTCTGCATCATCGAGGAGCCGGTTGCTGCTGCAATCGGAGCCGGGATCGATATCTCCAAGGCCTGCGGAAATATGATCGTTGATATCGGCGGCGGTACAGCCGATATTGCCGTTATCTCTTTAGGAGGAACGGTTGTAAGCACATCCATCAAGACAGCCGGTGACGACTTCGATGAATCTCTTGTCCGCTACATGAGAAAGAAGCACAATCTTCTTATCGGTGAGAGAACCGCCGAGGAGATCAAGATCAATATCGGTGCCGCATACCGCAGACCGGAGCTGGTAACCATGGAGGTTCGCGGCAGAAACCTTGTGACAGGACTTCCTAAGACTATCGTTGTTACCTCGGACGAAACACTGGAGGCCCTTAAGGAGCCGGCAATGCAGATCGTGGACGCAGTTCACAATGTCCTTGAACGGACACCACCG
>OIZE01001036.1_pt1 | contig 19111 bp, 15 predicted proteins | sample 1588421 | NCBI WGS metagenome assembly OIZE01 (sample SAMN03283251) | human gut metagenome | biome: human-associated habitat; material: feces | host: Homo sapiens | place: USA | collected 2013 | reverse complement strand
CCCCATGCGTCATCGCTGCACTCCTACGAATGGGGTTGCTATGAAGTATCGTGTCTGCGCTGCGACGCGGTGTCAATAGGGCGGCAGAAGGTATTAGCCTGTCTCTTGGTGTCAGCGCGATACGGGATGTTGAAAATGGATAATTGTAAGTTAAAAAGATATAAAAATGTTGCGGTATTGATTTTAATGAGTACTTTTACAAAAAATAAGGAAAAAGACTACGGCCTAACTTTTTTATAATAGAAGAACTTAACTAAAACTTATAAATCAAACTAAAACCTAACTTTATGAAAAAAATTAAACACATTCTTGTGTGCGGACTCGCTGTTGTTGCGTCCGCCGTAGCTGTTCAGGCACAAACTCTTACGCAGGATTGGAAAGTGACGAAGGGTCTGCCTGCAGCCGCCAATGCTCGTTGGGGCATTGGTTTCGACGGAAAAGTTTACATTAACGACAAAAGCGTGCCTCAAATCATTGCTATTAATGCCGAGGGGCAAACCACTGTAGCAACAAGCGCTGTCGGCACAGCAATCTCTGTCGATGGCGCTGGGAACTTCATCGTAAACGCTGGCTTCCCTAACGCCGCTTCTTCAACAACGTTCAAGATTCTCCCTGCTGGAACAACGGAGATGATTGATTTGACAGTCACTCTTCCTGAAGGCGTGACAGCCGGCCGTATGGACTTCTTGGGTCGCGCTGTCGGCAATGTTATGTCGGAAACAGGCGGTGCTTTCTACATCACTCCTGCCGGCTCAGGAAAAATTGCAAAAATCTTTGTTGCAAAGGGTGTTCAAGTCGCCGAAAAGTCAAAAGCTATCGCTGCTGGCATCGCTTGCGCTTCCGACGGACATGTTCAACCTGCCGACAACAATCCTGAAACCGACAACATTTTTGTGCGTCCGGCACGCGCGCAAGCTTTCTTTGACGGCTTGACAAAGGTCGGAACGGCAAACCTTACCGCTGGTGGTGACGCTGTCACTCTCGACGGAACTTTGTTCACATTCGAGCCTTGCGGAACAAACTACGTTGACGGCTTCCAGATTGTAAACCGCAAAACAAACGAGGTGGTTGCAACTCACGAAAACGAATTCTCGATATATGCGGCCTCTCCTAATCAGAACGCACTCTCTGTAGAGAAGGTAGACGAATACACTGCTGCAATCTACCAATACGTTCCTGGACAAATGGTTGCAAAGTACACATTCTCGTTGCCAAAGATGTATATCCTTGGACAAAATGAAGTAGGAGAAGCATGGAATCCAACCAGTGGCATCGCGATGACTTGGGAAAGTGGAAATGTTTGGTCTGCAACCGTGACAACAGCTCCTGGTCGTGAAAATCTGGGTTTCGTGTCAGTTCTTGCTGAAGACAATAATTCCGATGGTTGGGCGTATGTCAACGGAAACCGTTGGGGCTTGGAAAATGATAACCAAGAAGGCGCTTTGGCAGAGAACCTTACAGTAAGCAAAAACAGCAACTCTATAAATGTGGGTGTCGGAACGTTCTTTATCCGTATGAATTTGGATGACAATACTCTTTACATTGCTCCTACAAAGCTTTATGTGATTGGAACATCCAACAAGGCGGAAGGTCACCACTGGGCACCAAACGACGACAGCTATATGGTAGAGAGCGATCCGGAAACTCCGGGCGTGTTCACGTTCAATCCTATCGACTTGAAGGTGGAAAACAAGGCTGTAGGCGAAGAAGCTGAGGAAGATTTGGCATATTTCGCTTTTGTTACGGGTATTGACGCAGAATGGGGCCCAGTAAACAACAGCCGTTGGTGTCCGAACAACAAAGATGGTGAATTGACAGACAACACTGATTTTACCGACTTCGGCAAGCATTATAATGGTGCATTCTGCATAAAAAATGGCGCTTACAAATTGACAGTCGACCTCAACACCAAGACCGTCAAGGCAGTCTATCTCACATCGTCGGGCGTTGAGCAGGTAGGGGCAGAGGCAGCAGGCGTAATTGCAGCCGACGGACAAATCCGCATTGTCGGCGACGCAGTGATAGTGTCGGTCTACAACGCAGCCGGTCAGGCAGTGGCAATCAACTCGGCAGAGCGCACGTTTGCAGTGGCACGTGGCATGTATGTAGTGGTTGTCGATGGCAAAGCAACAAAGGTTATCGTTAGATAGTTAAAATAACCTGATTATAGAAATTCGGCGTCGTGGGTAAGTTTATCCACGGCGCCGATTCGTGCTATAAAACGTTAAAAGGGGCACGGCATTGGGGGAAAATTGCTAACTTCGCAAAAATTAGCAAGATTGTGGACGTATTGTTGACTATACTCGGCGTGATGCTGCTTGGCTTGGGGCTTTACCTATGTGTCAGGCCTTATGTGCCGTCGGTGCTTGCCTCCTATGGCGGACTGTGGTTGCTGCAGTGGGGCGGACTGATGGAGGTGCCCACCGTCACGCTTTCTTATTGGGGCGTGATGGTTGTGATTGTGGTTACCATCAACTCCATGCAGCAGCCGGCGCTCACCAAAGCCACGCAGGGACTGCCGCAGATGCTGATAACGTCGGTTGCTGGCATGCTTCTCGGGCTGATGATGGGTTACTATGCCTCGATGGTGATAGGCGCGGCTGTAGGCGCGGTTGCCGGCGGAGTGTTTTTCGCCCGTACACCCAAAGGCGCGGCACTGCGTTTCCCGTCGAAGCGTTTTTTGCAGTATGTCTGTGCCAAGGGCTTCCCCACGGTGATAAGCGTGTCGCTTACGGGCATCGCCATAATGGTTGCTGTGGCAGCCTACAATATGTCGCATTAAAGAAATATTTTTAACGAAGATGAGAAAGTTATTAGCGGTTATAATGCTGTTTGCCGGGCTGTGGGTTTGGGCAGGCGCAGTGCCCGAAAAGGGCAGGAAAGACACCAAGTTCCGTCCAATCGACGTGAATATGGACTCGATACGCGTCAATATCCAGAATCCGCGCTCAAACTACTACTACAAGCGGTTGTGGCGCAAGTATCAGAGCAACGACACCAACATGTCGCTCAAGGAATATCGCCATCTGTATCTCGGATACGTGTTTTCGGAGGACTATGATCCCTATCGCCAGTCGGAATTTTCAAAAAAGATACAGCCTCTCTACTATAAGAAGCACCACACTCCGGCGGAGTGCGACACGATAATCAAATATGCGGAGCTCTCGCTCGCCGACGATCCGTTTGACTTGAAGCAGATGGAATACTACATCTATGTGCTCAAGGAGCGTCAGAAATACACCCGTGCGGCAATCATGCAGTCGCGTCTCAACAATCTTATCAAGGCAATCATGTCGACCGGCACAGGCACTAAGGAGAAGCCGTGGGTGGTGATCAGTCCGGTGCATGAGTATGTGATTACCAACGGCTTGAACTTCAAGGCGGCGGAACATCTGGAGTATGAGGGCGACATTGACTATATCAAGTTTGAGAATCCTAAAAGCGGCGGACCCGAGGGCTTTTGGTTTGATGTGTCAAACATCCTGAGGGTGCGTCAGCAGAAATTCGGCGACGAGTGATGGGCGAGGCGGCAATCAACAGATTCATCAACAGCCGTGTGCTCACGTGGCTCACAGCCGTTGTGGGCATCGTGGCGGCATACGCCATGCTGCTTTTCTTCGGCACGCCCTCTGTGCCGCCGGTCGAAGGCTTGTTTGGCGGCGGACTCGACCACCTGCTGCCATCGGGCATATTGTCGTGGGCGGTGAATATGGTGGTGGTGTTTGTGGCGGCCGTGATGCTCAACTGGCTCAACAAGACCTACGTGTTTATCCGCGAGCACACGATGATGTTTGTCACCGTGTTTCTCTGTGCCACGCTGTCAAACCCCGTGGTGTCAACGTCGCTCGGCACGCCCACGCTGCTCGCGCTCGCGCTTGTGGTGTGCACCTACGTGATGTTTGGCACGTTTCAGCAGCGCGACAGCCAGAGCGTGGCGTTTCTCATCACGATGATTCTTACGGTCTGCGCCATGCAGAGTTTTGTGTTCGCGCTCTATATACCAGTGTTTATCGTGGGATTTTTCCAGATGCGCATCTTCACGCTGCGCACGCTGCTCGCCGTGCTTGTGGGCATCGTGGTGCCCGTGTGGACGGCCACGGCGTTTGGATGGATTGACCCGGCGCAGGTGCGCCTGCCCGACCTGCTTGGCGGCATAGCCACGCTCCGCGGCGGAGTGGACGCCGGGCTGCTGCTCCAGCCGATGTTTATGGTGGCTGTGGGCACGATATTCGGACTCTCCAACGCGTTGACGCTGATATCCTACCGCCAGCAACTGCGTGCCTATAACGGGTTTATCAACGTGATGGCTGTAGCCACGGTGCTGTTTATGGTGTTTGACATAAGCCATGCTGAAGCGTATGCGGTGGTGGCAAACATGCTTGCGGCGGTGCAGGTGGCGCATTTCTTCACCATCCGCAAGATGCCGAAGCTCTACATCGTGTTTTTCGCACTTATGGCTGTCTGCGTCGCCCTGTCGCCGGCGGTCATCTACAACCTGTTGAACTTATTGCAACTGATATGAGAATAATCGTTGAGGCAAACATCCCGTATATCAGGGGCTTGCTTGAAAAATTCGGTGATGTGGCATATTTGCCGGCGTCTGGAATCACAGCCGATGCCGTGCGGCGTGCCGACGCACTTTTTGTGCGCACACGCACCCGCTGCGACGCGTCGCTGCTCGACGGCAGCAGCGTGAAGTTTGTAGCCACAGCCACCATCGGCACCGACCATATCGACCTTCAGTGGTGTCGCGGCGCGGGCATCGACGTGGCCAACGCCCCGGGATGCAACGCCCCAGCCGTGGCGCAGTATGTGCATGCCGTCATAGGCAGCCGCTTCGGAGGCGACGTGCGTGGCTTGACGCTCGGCGTGGTCGGTGTGGGACACGTGGGCGGCATCGTGGCGCGCTGGGGCGAGCGCCTCGGCATGCGCGTGCTGCGGTGCGATCCGCCGCGTCAGCGCCGTGAGGGAGGCGATTTTGTCGACCTCGCCACCGTGGCGCGCGAGGCAGACGTGATAACGTTCCACACACCGCTCACCCGCAGTGGCGCCGACGCCACATGGCACATCGCCGACAGCCGTTTCCTTGAAAGTCTCAGCCACTGCCGTCTGCTCGTCAACAGTGCGCGCGGAGGCATCGTCGACGAGCAGGCGCTGCTCAAAGCCGTCGACGGCGGAGAGATGGCGGTGGCAATCGACTGCTGGGAGAACGAGCCGCGCATAAACCACGTGCTGCTCGAGCGCGCCTTCGTGGCGACGCCCCACATCGCAGGATATTCGGCAGAAGGCAAGCAGCGCGCCACGGCTATGGCTCTCGAGGCATTTGAACGCCACTATGGCGTGGCGGTCGACGGCAAGCCGCATCCAGCCACTCCGCTGCTCGGCGCCGACGTAGACAGCGTCGACACGATTATGCGCTCCTACGACCCTCTCGCCGACACCCGGCGTCTGCGCGCCAATCCCGACGCTTTCGAGCGTCTGCGCAACGAATACCATCTCCGCGCCGAGGTGAGATAAGATTTATTTTGCAAAATATAGAATAATTATATATCTTTGCGGAAGATTGGGTGCATCACGTTGCACCACGAAAGATTAGATGATGAAGAAAGTGTCTTTACCGGCTGTCGTTGCCGGGCTTAACAAGGACATAGAGGCACTGCCTTCGATGCCGCGCGTATTGTAACGCCATCGGAGACTCTGCAGTTTTTTTGATTACCTCGGGAGGCATACGCCTTGCCGGGGAATGCGTGTTTTAAACAAGACAGAATGAGCGAGAACTGGTATGTGGTCCACACTCAGCCACGAGGCGAGAAGATGCTGAAGGCTTTGCTCGACAGAGAGCCGGCGGTTGCCGACACCTATCTGCCGATGCGCCAGCAGTTTGCCATCGTAGGCGGACAGCGCGTGAGCCGTATGGCGCTGACCATGCCAGGACTCGTATTCGTGCGCGGCAACAAGAACCAGCTTGTGGCGCTGCTGCGCGAAAAGAGCGGCGCGTCGCGTCTGATGGTCGACTCGTCGCGCAAGGAGAAAGATGCCATGGTGGTGGCAGACAGCGAGATGACAGCCTTCCGCCTGTTCAACGACAACACCGCCGGGCAACTGATGATGCTCCGCTCCCCATTCTGCAACTTCACATCTGCCGACCGCATACGCATCATGAGCGGTCCGTTTGCTGGCTACGAAGGCTATATCCGCGAAATAGGCGGCGACAATAAACTGATTTTCAAGGTGGGATCGATGGCAATCGCATTGTCGAACGTGATGCGCTACGACGTGGCGGTGGTTGAAAACCATCACGCCTCGACCGAGACGAGCCTGCAGCTGCGCATTGCCGACAGTCTGCGCGCGCGTCTGGAGGAGGCAGGACACGTCGACGACGCCTGCGACCGTCTGCGCGACATAATGACCGGTGCTGCCGGGATGCCCGCGGCGTTTACCGACGCCGACCGTGCCGAAGCCCGTTCGCTGGCACAATTCTGCGCCTCCGACCGCAAACGCATCGACAGCATCGTGGGCAACGCTCCGCTGCGCCGCTTCCTTACGCCCACCGCCGAGACAGGCACACTGCGTCATTCCACCTTCGTTGAACATCGGTTGCCAGTCGCGCTCGGCGACGACCGCTTCACAGCCCATGTGGCGGAACATCCCGACCACAGCACAGCCGCCTGCTGGGGTGAGTTTGCCACGGCGATGTGTGCCCTTGCTCCATCGCAGCGCACAGCCCTCATCGACAAGTTGCAACGCTACGGACTGACGGCATTCGCCTCAGCCGTTGAGGGCAGCGGACATACACGCTTCGAAGGCGCGATGCTCACATCCGCCACCCTCGCTCCCGAGGCACTTGCCGCGGAGGGAGCGGCAATCATAGGCGAGATCCTCGCCTCCGTGCGCGCACGCCGTTGGCGCACACTCCTCTATGCCGTCTGTCTGCGATGACGGCAGCGTCCGCACGCGCGGACATTCCAAAAAATGACTTCTACTTTTAATTACACAATTCAATGAAAGCATGTTTTATGGGGTTGGGCTATATCGGCCTGCCCACAGCGATTATTGCCGCCAAGCATGGCGTGCAGGTAACGGGTGTTGACATCAACCCCAAAGTAGTGGAAATGACAAATCAGGGACACCTCCACATCGTGGAGCCGGGCATGGAAGAAATGCTGCAGGACGTGGTGCGCTCAGGCGCCCTCCACGCAAGCACCACCCCCGAGGTGAGCGACGCATACTTCATGGTGGTGCCTACGCCGTTCAAGGGCAACCACGAGCCCGACATCTCATACGTCGAGGCTGCCACACGCGCCGTCATCCCATTCCTTAAGGAAGGCGACCTCTACGTCATCGAGTCGACTTCGCCGGTGGGCACAACCGACAAGATGGCGAAACTCATTTTCGAACTCCGCCCCGAGCTGCGCGGCAAAATCTATATAGCATACTGCCCTGAGCGTGTGCTGCCGGGCAACGTAATCTACGAACTGGTGCACAACGACCGCGTGATCGGCGGTATGGACGAGGCGTCGACCGACAAGGCTATCGCCTTCTATAGCCAATTCGTGCAAGGCACTCTCCACCGCACAAACTGCAAGACGGCAGAGATGTGCAAACTTACAGAAAACTCCTCGCGCGACGTGCAGATTGCCTTTGCCAACGAGTTGTCGCTCATCTGCGACAAGGCGGGCATCAACGTGTGGGAGCTCATCGCTCTCGCCAACAAGCATCCGCGCGTCAACATCCTGCAGCCGGGATGCGGAGTGGGCGGACACTGCATCGCCGTCGACCCATACTTCCTCACAGCCGACTTCCCCGTTGAGAGCCAGCTGATTGCAAAAGCGCGCGAAATCAACAACTACAAGGCATTCTGGTGTGCCGAGAAAGTGGAGAACGCGATGCTCCGCTTCGAACTCGAAAACCACCGCAAGCCGACAGTCGCAATGATGGGACTCGCTTTCAAGCCGAACATCGACGACCTCCGCGAATCGCCGGCGAAATACATCACAACCAAAGTGATGCAAAGCTGCAACAACGCCGACATCCTCGTCGTTGAGCCTAACGTGAAGGAGCACAACGTGTTTAAGTTGACGGACTACCGCGAGGCATACGACCGCGCCGACATCGTAGTCTTCCTCACCGCCCACGACCCATTCAAGACGCTCCCCCGCCGCGACGACAAAATCATCCTCGACTTCTGCGGAATTTATAAGTAGACATGCTTCAACATAAGCACCTTAGGTCTAATACCTGAAATTTATCAGAAAGAGTTAAAGCCAACTTCTCAGAAAATAAGGCAAAACAAAGTAGAAAATCATATGAACATAGCAATAGTAGGTACCGGATACGTAGGATTGGTTTCGGGTACATGTTTCGCAGAAATGGGAGTCAATGTGACGTGCGTTGATATTGACGAGTCAAAAATCAACAGGTTGCTCAACGGAGAAATTCCGATTTATGAGCCTGGACTCGACGAGATGGTGCTCCGCAACTATCGCGAAGGCCGTCTGAAGTTTACAACGGATCTGACAACGGTGCTGGATGATGTAGAAATTGTTTTCAGTGCTGTTGGCACGCCTCCAGACGAGGATGGCAGCGCCGACTTGAAGTATGTGCTTGAGGTGGCGCGTACAGTTGGTTGTAATATGAAGAAATATGTGCTGTTGGTGACGAAGTCGACCGTGCCTGTAGGAACGGCGAAAAAGGTAAAAGCCGCCATTCAGGAAGAGCTGGACAAGCGAGGTGTCAATATTCCGTTTGATGTGGCGTCCAATCCGGAGTTTCTTAAAGAAGGTGCGGCGATAAAGGATTTCATGAGTCCAGACCGCGTTGTTGTCGGTGTCGAGACGGAAAAAGCCAAGGAGTTGATGAGCCGCCTTTACCGTCCTGTGATGCTCAACAATTTCCGCGTGATTTTTACAGATATTCCGAGTGCGGAAATGATAAAATATGCTGCGAATTCAATGCTTGCCACCCGCATCTCGTTTATGAACGACATTGCCAATCTTTGCGAACTTGTCGGTGCCGACGTGAATATGGTGCGCAAGGGCATCGGTAGCGACACGCGTATCGGCAGCAAATTCCTTTACCCTGGTTGTGGTTATGGAGGTTCATGCTTTCCGAAAGATGTTAAGGCGTTGATAATGACTGCGGAAAAGAATGGCTATCAGATGCATGTGCTCAAAGCGGTTGAAGACGTTAATGAATATCAGAAGACTGTGGTTTTCAAGAAGCTGCAGCAACATTATAATGGCGACTTGAAAGGCAGGACCATTGCATTGTGGGGACTGTCGTTCAAGCCGGAAACTGACGATATGCGCGAGGCGACATCGCTTGTCACCATCAAGTTGCTTCAGGAAGCAGGGTGCAGCGTCAGGGTGTTTGATCCGATTGCCATGTCGGAGTGCCGTCGCCGAATCGGTGACAGTGTTGCGTATGCCAAGGATATGTATGAGGCGGTGCTCGACGCCGACGCTTTGCTTATGCTTACGGAGTGGAAGCAATTCCGTATGCCTTCGTGGGCGGTGCTGAAGAAAACGATGAAATCGACGGTGGTAATCGACGGTCGCAACATTTATGACTCCAAAGAATTGGAGGAGAACGGTTTCACATATTATTGCATAGGACAGAAATAATGAAGATATTGGTTACAGGAGCCGCAGGCTTCATCGGCTCCCACCTGTGCTGGCATCTGCTTGGCAGAGGCGACGAGGTGGTAGGAATTGATAATTTGAACGACTACTATCCTGTGAGTCTTAAATATGCCCGTCTGCGGGAGGGCGGAATAGAGGAGCGCGACCTTGTGCAGGGGCACGAGGTGAGGAGCGCTAAATATCCAGGATTCCGTTTCCGCAGAATGGACATAACTGACAAATGGGCGTTGATGGACTTGTGCGGCAAAGAGCGTTTTGATGTTGTGGTCAATCTTGCGGCGCAGGCAGGTGTGCGTTATTCTATCGAGAATCCCGACGCATACGTGCAGAGCAACGTCGTCGGATTTCTCAATCTTTTAGAGTGCGTCCGCCGTTATCCGGTGAGGCATTTCGTCTACGCTTCGTCAAGTTCGGTGTATGGAGGCAATACGAAAACGCCGTTCTCGGAGGACGACCGGGTTGATAATCAAGTCTCAATCTATGCTGCCACAAAGAAGAGCAACGAGTTGATGGCAAACGTCTACAGCCACCTCTACGGAATCCATGCCACAGGATTGCGGTTCTTTACGGTATATGGACCGTGGGGACGTCCCGATATGGCGCCGATGCTGTTTACCAAAGCGATACTTGCAGGCCGTCCGATAAAGGTGTTCAACAACGGCAATCTGTCGCGCGACTTCACATATATCGATGACATAGTCAACGGGACAGTGGGCGTTATCGACAATCCTCGGGGAGGCAGCCGCGTGTACAATATCGGATGCGGCCACCCGACGCAGTTGATGGAGTTTATCCAGACCATTGAAACCTGTCTTGGAAAGAAGGCGCAGATGGAGATGATGCCGATGCAGCCGGGCGATGTTTATCAGACATACGCCGACACCTCACGCCTTGCCGCCGAGATTGGTTATCGGCCATCCACACTGCTTGCCGACGGTATTTCAAAGTTTGTGGAATGGTATAAAATGTTTGTGAAATAGGAAAAACGGGTGAAGGCCGGGAGCAATTATAGTAATAACAACAAGCGCATAGCGAAGAACACTCTGATGCTTTATATCAGGATGTTTCTGATGATGGCCGTGACGCTATATACGTCAAGAGTTGTGCTCCAACAGTTGGGAGTTGAGGATTTTGGTGTATATAATGTTGTGGGAGGATTGGTGTCAACATTCTCAATATTAACAAATTCGTTGTCCGGAGCATGTTCCAGGTTTATAAATTTTGAATTGGGAACAGGAAATTTCCAAAAATTGAAATCGATAGTTTCTACATCGTTCAATATTCAGATTTATCTGTCAATTGCAGTACTCATTGCATTAGAGAGCCTGGGACCATGGTTTTTAAATAATTATATGGAAATTCCATCAGGACGTTTAGTGGCAGCGAATTGGGTCCTTCAATTCACTATCGCTATGTTTGTGGTGAAATTGATAATGGTTCCACTGAATGCTTTAATCGTATCGCATGAGAGGATGAGCGCTTATGCTTACTTCAGCATCATTGAGGTTGTTTTGCAATTGTTGATTGTGTTTTTATTAGGGGTTTCAGATTCAGATAAATTGATTCTGTATTCATTTTTAATGTTTGTAGTGTCAATTGTTGTTTTTGGTTTATACTTGTTTTACTGTCTGTCACAATTCAAAGAATGTACGTATTCAATAAGAGTAGATACTGCTGAACTGAAAAAAATGTCGGGGTTTGCCGGTTGGAATTTTTTGGGAACAACAGCAGGAGTCTTGAGAAATCAAGGCATTGACATCATCGTCAACATGTTCTTTGGAGTAGTGCTGAACGCAGCCAGAGGGGTCGCCAATCAAGTAAATACAGCATTGGGTAAATTTATAAGCAGTTTTATGACTGCACTGAATCCTCAGATAACACATTCATATGCTTCTGGAGATATAGGGCGGATGGAATTTCTTGTGTTTCAAGGATCCAGATTCTCATATTATTTGATGCTTTTTCTGACAGTCCCTGTTGTGCTTGAAATGGATTATATCCTTCATTTGTGGCTTAAAACTGTGCCGGAATCGGCAGTTTTGTTTTCTCAGATGCAGTTGCTCATAGCGTTGGTCGGATGTTTGTCGCAGACAATGGTTATGGCATTGCTTGCAACTGGAAATATCAGAAATTACCAATTATTGGTTGGCGGAATTTCGTTGCTTTGTTTCCCGGTCGCTTATGTTTTTCTGTACTGTGGTTTTCCCGCGTATGTGACATATATTGTCCTATTTTTTTCAGAATTGGGATGTCTGTTCGCACGAAGTTATATGATGAAAAAGTTGATCGGCATCAAAATAGGGAAATTTATCAGGCAAGTTGTTGTAAAAGTTGTATTTGTTTCGATAGCAGCATGTGTATTTCCTATTGCCGTGATTCTATTAAAGGATGAGTCGTTTGGTAGATTTGTTATATCGATTCTTGTCTCAATGTCGTCGTGCTTAATTTCTATATACTATTTGGGGCTAAATAAAGAAGAGAGAAACTTCTTGCTCAATAAAGTTGGCAATGTTTTTGGAAAGATAAAACCACGGAGTCATAATTAATTCAATGATACAGATAATAAAAAAAACAGAATGCTGCGGATGCACAGCATGTGTGTCTGTTTGTCCGAGGAAATGCATTTCAATGGAAGTGGATGCCGAGGGGTTTGGTTATCCTAAAGTGGATATGGAATCTTGTGTTGATTGTGGCTTGTGTGAGAAGGTTTGTCCATTAAAGAATGATTCTAAAAAGAGAGGCGATCAGACTATTTATGGGTTACGTAATAAAGATGAGCATATAGTGCAGGAGAGCACTTCGGGAGGCGGATTTTTTGCGATAGCAAGATTTGTAGTAGAGCAGGGAGGCATTGTTTATGGAGCTGCCTATGACGCAGAATTTAAGGTGGTGCATTGCTCGGCAGACAATCTCAATGATTGTAGAAAATTTCATGGGGCAAAATATGTGGAAAGTATTATTTCGGACTCGTTGTTTCTCGAGATTCAACAAGTCTTGAAGAAGGGGCGGATGGTGCTTTTTTCTGGGACACCATGTCAGGTTGATGGCTTGAAACGGTTTTTGCGAAAACCATATGATAATTTAATAACGGTGGATTTGGTATGCAGCAGCGTTACAAGTCCAATGATTTTCTCTGATTATATTCGGTTTGTTCAACGCAAGAAGCAATTGAAGTCGATAAATATGCGTTGGAAAGGGAAGGGCTGGAGTCATTCTACGCAGCGCTTGGTGTTTATGGATGGTACAGATATTATAGGAAAAGGAGATGCTGCGCTTTGGCATACAATCGCTTTTTCACACATCGCAAATCGCCCGTCGTGTCATGAGTGTCGTTACACTAATTTCAATCGTCCAGGGGATTTTACATTGGGAGACTTTTGGGGGATTGAAAAATCATATCCAGAATTTTTTGATGACAGAGGAGTGTCACTTTTTATGGTAAATACCGATAAAGGACATTTAGTGTTGAAACAAATAGAACAGACCGTATTTTTATTGCCAACCGATAAAACCAATTGTTTGCAACCACGATTGAAGTCTCCAGTAAAGCCGAATGCAGATAGGAGTCGGTTTTGGGAAGAGTATGCTTCTGAAAAATTTGAAAAGATTTCAAGAAAATATTGGAGATATGGTTTTTTGAATCAAGAAAAATACAGAATGCGGAAAATACTCAGTTTTATATATCATTCAATAAAAAGATCATGAAGATTGGCCTCCTGACAATTTGGCGCGAGAAAAACTTTGGTGCAGAAATGCAGGCTTATGCAACGATAAAAGCCTTGCAAAATCTTGGTCATGATGTGGAAATGATAGACTTCAGACTATCTGATATAGCCCATCCTACAATCAAACAAAGAATAATAAAAATATTAACGTATATAACAAAAGAAGACTTTAAATTCAGGAAGTTTTGGAAAAATCACATTCCGAAAGGATATCATTATAAAAAACCGGAGGAATTGAAATGCAATCCCCCAAAGGTTGATTTGTTGCTGGTAGGCAGTGACCAAGTCTGGAATCCTTCAATAACAAAGGAAAAAGCGTTGACATACTTCCTTGATTTTGGAGAAACTGGTGTCAGAAAAGCGTCTTATGCATCAAGTTTCGGGGAGTCGGAATGGTTGCAGTCAAAACAAATGACGGAAAATGTTGCTGAATTGTTAGGCCGCTTTTCTTTGTTGAGCTGTCGGGAAACCTCTGGCGTTGAAATTTTAAAGAACACATTTAGACAAGACGCATCAACTGTTTTGGATCCGACCTTATTACATACCGAATATCCAGAGTTGACAGGCAAATTACAAAATCGTAGGACTCTGGTTTTTTATCCACTAAGCCCTTTCCCAGAATTGGAAACATTTTGTAAGGAAACTGCGGCAAAGTTGGGATTGGACTACGTTGATGCAAATCATAAGAATTACTTAATTAGAAAAATTGTTTGGAACAGGCCTGGGGTTGAGGAATGGGTGCGTACAATAGCGGAAGCCGAATTGGTTATTACTCCGTCTTTTCATGGGCTTGCTTTCAGTTTGATTTATCACAGGCAATTTGTAATTGTACTTAGTCCAGAGGGGAAAAAACGTAGCACGCGTCTTACCGGCTTGTTGGTGCAGTTGGGCCTTGAGGACCGCCTTTTCACAAGTGTGGAAGACGTTGTAAAATCGAATGTGCTTTCTCGGAAAATTAATTACGAAGACGTGGATAAGAAACTGACGGAACTTCGCTGTCAATCATATAATTACTTGAGGAAATTATGAATATAGCATTTGTTTTTCATTGCCCAATTGTGCCTTATGTTGGTGGAGTCCAAATGGTTACTGATCTTCTTGCAAAAACGTTTGTTAATAGAAGTCATAAAGTAGTCTTTATATGTACGGACATAAGAAAAAAAGACTATGATTATGTTGATTATTCTGCCCCACAATATTATCTCGACATTAGCAAGACGCAAGAGGAATATGTCGCTGATTATTTAAAAATATTGAACGACAATAATATACAAATAGTAATAAGTCAGGAGACAAGGACGGATAGCCTTTTATTGTTGGAAAATACACCGAGTGCGGTAAAAAAAATATCAGTTGTCCATATAAATCCATATGGGATAGTAAATAATGAAAAACGAATAAAGCGAGGTTTGCACACAAAGCGCATATCTTCTTTGTTGGCAAAATATTTGGTACTCGCTTTTCCAAATATTGCAAGGGGTCGTTATATAAGGAAAGAGAAGCTTTTATATAGACGGTTATTTGCAGTTTCTGATAAATTGGTTTTCCTATCTAAGTCATCTGTTGAGATTGTAAAACAATATGATACCACTCTTCTTCCACAAAAATTGACTGCCATAGGAAATCCGAACGCTCCTTTATCGAAGCAAACTTTAAGAGAAAAGGAAAATTTGATAATCTGTGTTGCAAGATTGTCGGAAATCCCCAAAAATATTAGAGATTTTATTGATGTTTGGGAAAGCCTATGTAAAAGAAATCCAACTTGGCGGGCTGAAATCATCGGTGATGGACCGGATAGAGATTTTTTGGAAAGATATGCCGAGAGGACAAATGTTGAAAATTTGAAATTTATTGGAGAGGTTAAAAATGTGACAGATTATTATCAACGGGCAAAGTTTGTCTGTCTGACTTCGATTTATGAAGGGTGGGGAATGGTGCTTACAGAGGGAATGTCATACGGTTGTGTGCCTTGTGTGTATGGCTCGTATGGAGCGGCATTTGACATTGTTGATGATGGTGTGAACGGAATAATTTCAACACCATTCAGACCAAAAGAGATGGCGGATCGGATACAGACGTTGATAAATGATGAGTCTCGTTTGGCGCAGATGTCATCATCGGCAATAGAAAAAGTGAAAGATTTTAATGCAGATAAAGTTGCTGACAAATGGGATGCATTATTTGGTTCGTTAGAAGAGTGATTGATGATTGAAAATTTCTAAAATTAAAATCGATTATGAACAAAATTTTTACATATTTGGAATTGTTGTGGCATTGGAGAATGGCATTGATTCCAAGCCTTTATTTCAATTTGCGGTATCTACCGTTTAAACAGGGCGTTAAGATGCCCATTCTTATAAATAAACCGCATCTTCATAAGATGAATGGCAAAATAGTGATAGATGCGGCAAAAATAACTCCAGGAATGATAAAATTGGGGGGCTTTGGGGGTCATATGTATCCAAATTCAGGAATACATATCACACAATGGGGAGGAGAAATTATTTTTAAAGGAAGATGCACCATTGGAAATAATTCGTTTCTTGTTCAAGGAGCGGATAGTCGCATTGTCTTTGGCGACGAGTTTCTGGCTTCGGCAGCGATCAAGATAATTTCGTTTAAAGGCATTGAGTTCGGTAAATATGTTAGGGCGGGATGGGAAAGCGTTTTTATGGATACAAATTTTCATCCGCTGTATGATATGAAAAAGGATGCGTTTAAGCGGGCTTATGGTCTGATAAAAATAGGAGATTATAATTGGTTTGGAATGCAGTGTAAGATAATGCATTCTGTTGAGACTCCGGAGCGCTGTATTTTTGGAATGGGATCAGTGGTTGGTAGAGGGTGTAAATTCGAATCATATTGTGTGCATGGAGGTTCTCCCTTGCGGGTGTTGACAAGAAATGTTATGAGGGTTGTAGGAAAGGACTTCATAACCAATTACAATGAATATTAAGCGGTAAAACATACTTTAATCAGATTGAGGTTTGCATATATAGCAAAAGAAGAATGAGTTTCAGCAATCGATATGTAGGAAAGTCTGTTGAAGATTCATCGGAATGGATTTTCAAGATTGTGTTTTTTATAATATACCCGTTTGGCGCGTTTTTATTATCATTGCGCAATGCGGCAAGCAAGTCGTCATATTTGATATTTTTCTTGTTTGGTGTGGTCTTTTGTTGGCATATGAATCCAGTAGACCTAATGCGGTATGATGATTTGAGAGGCATAATGGAAAGAGTGGTTTCTACAAACTTGACATGGAATGATGTCTGTAAGCAGATTGCGGCTTATTTTACAATGGCGGATGACAGCCCGAAGGAATTGTATGAGAATATATTGATATTCATATCAAAATCATTCTCCCGGAATCCGCACTTGTTTTTTGCCTTGGCGGCAATCCCATATCTGATATTTATGTTGAATTCTCTGAAGCAAATAACATCAGATCGGAAATTTAGAGAAGGCAGTATCTATTGTTTGATAGTCCTTGCGCTATTTGTTTTCCCAAGGGACATAATAACGGTTCAGAATCCTCGCTTTACAACGGGTGTATGGCTAATCATATATGCATTGATACAATTCTATAAGCAGCCGAGGTTTAGCTTGAAATATTATGTGCTTATTTTAATGGCTCCATTTATTCATTCTGGATTTTGGCCATTTGTTTTTCTGTTCACTGTAGGCCTGTATGTCTCAAAATTTCCTAAAATATCATTATGGCTGCTGTATTTGTCAATACCATTTTCATATCTTTCGTATGAATTGTTGTCAACTGTTGACTTCTCAATTTTACCGTCGTCAATGGCTGTTTGGGTTGAGAATTATATGAGTGAAGACAAGTATGCAGCATATGTTATGAATGAAGGTGCTTCTGGATTTTATTGGGTAGCGCAAGGAATGACGGCGTTTCGAAACACTGTTTATTTATTGATTCCAATATATTTGTGGAAACAGCGTGATAAAATAAATGAAAGATTGGATTTGAATAGATTTTTTCAATTCTATTTGTATTTATATGCTGTGGTGAATTTCATTCAGTTTGTTCCTGTTGTTGGAGAGCGCTATTATTGGATTGTACAGATACTGTCTATTTTCTTTTGGTTCAAGGTGATTTATCCAAAGCACAACAAAATACTTTTGTTGATACTATTTAGCTGTTCATACCATATTCTTAGGAGATATGTTTATGGTGGCGCTGTTGCGTCAAGTGTGCCATTGGAGATTTTTTATACCCCATTGCCGAGCCTAATTGCAGACTTTTGGAGCATATAGATTAGTGGCTGCAGGTTAAAACTAATATTGCAAATAACATTCGGGTGTCTTTGTAGTCGAGTGCAGTCGAATAAAGGTAAGATGCAATAGAATCATATATTAATAACATTACAGAATAAAGGCGAACAGGGGAGTTAATGTTAATCAAAAAGAAGTAGGTGCAGGATGTAGTAGAGTTGTTGTCGGGAATATGTCTTGTAGAAGAGGAATTCAATGTGGCGTTTGTTGATATTGACGAGTTGGAACTTAATGGCTTTCGGCTTGTTTCTGGCAGACAGTAAAACAGATAAAATTAGGTATGATAAGAATACACATAGCAGGCGATTTTACAGCGGAAAATAGAACCTCAAAATTATTGGATGGAGGCAGATTCAGCGATTTGTTGTCGGATATTGAACCGATAATCAAGTCGGCGGATTTCTCAGTGGTTAATCTTGAGAGCCCAGTTGTCGAGGGAAATGCGCCAAAGTTGGAAAAGAATGGCCCTAACTTGAAATGTTCGGCAAAAGCCGTTGATGCATTGAAATGGTGTGGTTTCCAGATGGCTGCCTTGGCAAACAATCATATCTATGACTATGGAGAAGAAGGACTATGGCAAACGGTAGAGACTTTGACCTCAAGAGGTCTGGATTATGTTGGCGTTGGCAAAACACCAAAAGACGCATCAACGATAAGTTACAAGCAAATAAAAAACAAGACGGTTGCCTTTATAAATGCCTGTGAGCATGAGTTCTCAATTGTCACAGATATCCATAGTGGAGCAAATCCGTTGAATCCTATACAGCAGTTTTATGCCATCAAAGAAGCAAAAGCCAGTGCGGACTATGTTGTAGTCATAATTCATGGCGGAAGTGAGATGTATAAATTGCCAAGTCCAAGAATGCAGGAAATCTATAGATTTTTTATTGATGCAGGAGCTGATGCGGTTGTCAATCATCATCAACATTGCTATAGTGGATATGAAATTTATAGGGGGAAGCCGATTGTTTATGGCTTGGGCAATTTCTGTTTTGATGATCCGGACAGCATAGACGGTATATGGAATTATGGGTATATGCTGGAACTCCAATTAGAAGATGATAATATCGGACTGAAGCTTTATCCCTATAAACAGTGTGGAGAAAAAGTAGGCGTGCAGTTGCTTGCCGACAGAGACGCATTTGATGAGGACATCAATCGTTTAAATAGCATTATTGCAGATTCGCAGAAATTAAGACAAGCGTTTGCCGACTATGCAGCAACTCAGCGTCGGGGACGCCTGATGGCTTTTGAACCTTATGGGTGGCGTATACTAAAGGCTTTATATTGGAGAGGCTTTTTGCCATCATTTTTGAGTAAGAAAAAATGCTTGCAAATGGAGAATATGATTGGCTGTGAGTCTCATAGGGATATCTTGTTAAGCGCATTAAAAAGATAGCTGAATTCAACTTGCAAATGCAACAGAATTCTGATTAATAATTTGTTTAAATT
>OIZE01001021.1_pt1 | contig 19286 bp, 16 predicted proteins | sample 1588421 | NCBI WGS metagenome assembly OIZE01 (sample SAMN03283251) | human gut metagenome | biome: human-associated habitat; material: feces | host: Homo sapiens | place: USA | collected 2013 | reverse complement strand
ACAATCCTAAAGAAGAAGTCGAAGCACAAAAAAGCTAGCGCTGCGCCAGTCGGCGCTATCGCTTTAACGCTTTTTTCGCTTCTCCATTTATAGCCCCTCAGTCGCTACGCGACAGCTCCCCCGAGGGGGAGCGGGCACTGCCGGAAGCTTCCTCGTTATACCTAATACTTTAGCAACGAGCCTAACGGCTTGGCTCTCCCTGAGAGGAAAGACTTCCCCCGCTCCGGGGGAAGATGTCACCCCAGGTGACAAAAGGGGGAAGGTGGCGCGTAGCGCCTGAGAGGGTTCGTTTCCCTCCTTTTTCAGCCATTCGCGCAGTTTTAACCCCCATTCGCGCAGAATTTCTTTTATTTTTGCCTAGTTTATGGTATATTTATGGTAACGACACCCCGTATAAAAACCACACGAAAGGAGCGAAGCTTTATGAAAGCCAAACGCATTGTAAGCATCCTGCTGACCGGCAGTATGCTGCTGTCCCTGCTGCCGGTGTCTGCACTGGCAGCTGCCCCGGTGTTCGATGCACCCGCCCAGACCACGGCCAAAAAGGCCGCCCCCCTTGTACAGGAGGCCGACGCCTCCCGCAGCACCGAGGAGGAAGCCGCCACCCGCAGCAGCCGTGATCTGGACGCAGAAAACGGCACCGCTGAAAGCATTACCATCCAGCTGAATGCCGCTGGCACGCCCGAAAGTGGCGGCGACGGTACCCATTGGTACTACAGCGCTGACTCCGGTTGTTGGCTGTACAATGGCGTTTTTGCCCTGCAGCCCTCCTCGGATTCCGGGGCGGAAAGCGCATTGCAGGCAACTCTCCGTATTAAAGATGCCGAATTTAACAGCGGCACCGTCGGCGGTGGAACCAGCAATGACGGCACCATCTCCGGCGGCACCTTCCAAGGGATGGTGTACAACCACCGCAACTACAACGATCAGGGGTCCATCCCCGGCGTCATCTCCGGTGGCACCTTCCAAGGGGATGTTGTCAACTGGGGCACCATCTCCGACGGCACCTTCCTAGGAGAGGTGTACAACAACTACAGCTACAACAACAATAATGTGTCCATCCCCGGCGTCATCTCCGGCGGCAACTTCCAAGGGAAAGCGCGCAACTACGGCACCATCTCCGGCGGCACCTTTGAGGAAGCTGTCGAGGTATACGCCTCCTCCGGCACGGAGGCCAAGATCGAGGGCGGAACCTTTAAAAAGGGTATGACCCTCGCGAATAATTACACCCCCCTCACCATCAAAGACGGCCAGTTTGACGGCGATGTTGTCACCAAAGAATGTAACTCCCCGCTTTTCATCACCGGCGGCCTGTTTACCAAGGCTGTAAATGCAAGCAGCATCGACGACCCGACCAATCTTCAGATCACCGGCGGCTATTTTGTAAGTAAGCCCACTGTGCCGGAAGGCAGCGTCAGCTTTACCTCTGTGAGCGGTCAGAATGGCGGAAACTTCCAAGTGCCTGTAAATGATGGCTTTTCTGAAAGCTACACCAGTCTTTATGTCCCCAGCGGATCGTCTGAGCAGCCCAACACCATTACCGTAAAGACCGATGCCGCACTGAACGACTGCCGTGCAGCCGATGCCGATGTATCTATTATGAGCTCCGTAGTCAACAAAGGCGGCAACACTTACGAGATCCCTGTGCGGGGCTATGAAAAGATCGTTCTGGTGACCGAGGAGCCCGCGCCGCCCACACCGGGCGACCCCGGCGAGCTTGACCCTGCGTTCTCTTCCGGTGCAGCCGCACTTGGCGTGGTACTGGGCACTGCGGGTCTGGGTTATGTCGCTTATATCAACGGCACTTCCCTGTATCTGCACTATGCGCTGCCGGGCGGCTTTATCCCCTCCACCCGTCAGGAGCTGGCAAACGTCCTGTGGACGACTGCCGGCAAGCCCGACCCTGTAAGCACCGCACTGTATACCGATATCCCCGCTGACAATATCGAGCAGCAGAAGGCCGCCCGCTGGTGCGTAGAGCAGGGTCTGCTCTCCGACCACGGCGCAACCTTCGGCCCGGACACCAAGGTGACCAATGCCCGCATCATCCGCGCATGGAACAGCCTGAAAAAGGTGCCTGTGCCCATCACAAACTAATCATCCTCATATTCATCCTTTCATGTACACCGCCGCCCGGCTTGCTTCCACAGGCCGGGCGGCGGTGTTTTCACTCCTCCATCTGCTTTGCCAGAAAGGCTGCTGCCACTGCCACCGCCTTGCACTGGGCGTCCTCCGGGCAGGCGGTGCGGTCCTCGGTCAACAGACCCACCGCGCCGGTCACGTCCCCGCCCGCCAGTACCGGTGCGGCGCATAGCAGCACCCGGGGTGCGCCCTCGCAGGGCAGCAGGGTCTTTTCCGGTGTGCCGGGGCTCTGGTAGGGCTTGCGGGCTTCCATGAGCTTTTCCAGCGGCTGGCTGATGCTGCGGTCGGTCAGCTCCCGCCGCCCGCTGCCGCTGACCGCCAGAATGCGGTCCCTGTCGCACACAAAGGCGGTCAGCGCAAACTGGCGGCTGAGCACCTCTGCCAGCTGGGCGGCAAGGGTGTTCACCTCGCCCATGGGCGAGTACTTTTTAAAGATCACTTCCCCGTCGCCGGTGGTAAAGATCTCCAGCGGGTCGCCCCGCCGGATGCGCTGGGTGCGGCGGATCTCCTTGGGGATCACCACCCTGCCAAGCTCGTCGATGCGGCGCACGATACCGGTTGCTTTCATTATTTTGCCCTCCTTGCGGTTTCCTTTGTATGTAGTATCTGTCAGCGGCGGCAAATTATACCGGCAGCGCATTTTTTGCTTTGCCCGCCGCATTGCGTTCCGGGCGGGGTTCTGCTACAATAAATAGGAATAAACCCAAAGAAAGCAGGTGTCCGCATGGCACACATCCTTATTCTGGGCGGCGGTGCCGCCGGACTGGCCGCTGCGCTGGCGGCTGCACAGGCCGCGCCCGCTGTCCGCGTCACGGTGCTGGAGCGCAACCCCAAGGTGGGCAAAAAGCTGCTGGCTACCGGCAACGGCCGCTGCAATCTGGACAACACCGCCATTGCGCCGGAAAAATACTTCACCGCCGACCCCGCCGCACTGCGCCCCCTGCTGGCGGCGGTGGATGCCGCCGCGCCGCTGGCGTGGTTTGAGCAGCTGGGGCTGTATACCCGCACCGATGAAGCCGGGCGGGTGTACCCCTATTCCAATCAGGCGGCAGACGTGCTGGCGCTGCTGGAGCTGCATTTGCAGCGGCACACCGTACAGCTGCGCACCGGCTGCACGGTAAGCACCCTGCGGCAGAGCAAGGGCGGCTACGCCGTGCAGTTTACCACCGCCGAGGGCGGCACCGAAAGCCTGCGGGCAGATGCCGTTATCTGCGCCATGGGCGGCGCCGCCGGGCCGCAGTTCGGCACGGACGGCTTTGGCACCCGCTTTGCCGCCGCCTGCGGCGGGCAGATGCGCCCGCTTTACCCCTGCCTGACCGCCCTGCAATGCGCAAAACCGAACAAGAGCCTTGCGGGCATCCGCGCTAAGGCCGCCGCCCGCCTTCTGGACGGTGACCGGGTATTGGCTGAAGAAATGGGCGAAGTGCAGTTTACCGACTACGGGCTTTCCGGCATCTGCATCATGCAGCTGTCCGGCCTGCTTGCCCCCGGGCGCAGCCCGAAGCGCCCGGCGGTGGAACTTGATCTCTTCCCCGCTGTGCCGGAGACAGAGCTTGCCGCCCTGTTTGCGGCGCGTGCGCCGCTTTTAGCCGAGGACACGGCGGCGGCGTTCTGGCTGGGGCTTTTGCACGGCAAGCTTGGCCGCGCCCTCTGGGCTGCCGCCGCCCTGCCGGATACCACCCCCCACGCCCTGCCCGCAGGCAGCTGGCAGAAGCTTGCCCACACCGCCAAGCACTGGCGGTTCGAGGGGCTTACCCCCTGCGGCTGGCGGCAGGCGCAGACCACCGGCGGCGGGCTTGCCCTGACCGAGGTGGAACCGACCTTCCAGTTCAAGGGCTGTCCGGGGCTGTACTTCGTGGGGGAAACGCTGGACTGCGCCGGAAGCTGCGGCGGCTTCAACCTGCACTGGGCGTTCGGCAGCGGCCTTGCCGCCGGGCGGGACGCCGCAAAGCACCTTTGCAGCCGAAAACGGTAACAAAAAAATGGCTCCTGAAGCGCCAGCTGGCGCTTCAGGAGCCATTTTTATTTTTACTCGCCCTTGGAAAGCAGCTTTGCACGCTCCAGTGCGGGGCGCAGTGCCAGATACAGCACCACGGCGCAGGCAGTGGAAGCCACACTGTTCACAAAGGTGACGCCGCCGGCGATCTTGGTCAGCGCCTGTGCCACGGTGTACTCCTGCCCAAAGATGTACACGTTGCGGAAGTAGCCAAGGAAGGGGTCGGTGAACACGTTCAGCAGCAGACCGGAACCCGCAGAGACGATCACCTTGACCAGATACCCGGCGCTGTGACGATCCTGATCCCGCAGCTTGAACACCTTATGTGCCACGGCACCGCAGGTGATGCCGATGATGAACTTGAGCACGAAGGTGGTAATAGCGTAGCCCGGGTCACCGGCAAGGATATCCGCCAGCGCCAGACCGATGGCACCCGCCAGACCGCCGGATACACCGTCCAGCAGCAGCGCCGTCAGGGCGGTAAAGGTGTTGCCCAGATGGAACGAGGAGCCGCCGTAGAACGGGATGCGGAAGAACAGGTAGGCCACCAGACTCAGCGCAGCCATCACGCCGGTAAGCGCCAGCTCGTGCACCGTAAAGCGGCGCTTGTACAGCACACTGAAAAACAGGATCAGGATAACGACGACTGCCAGCAGCAGCCACATTGCAGTAGTAGACATGATACTTTCCCTCCAATCGCGCCGATAACCCCACAAAACCACTTGACATTTGGGTGTCCGGCGGGTATGCTCCTATTATACGCAAAACTGACCCCATGAAAATACCCAGAATAAAGTTTTTTTATGGGGTCAGTTTGACGCAATGCCCAGACAGGAGGGACATAATATGGTACATCTGACCACGGCACTGGACCCGGCTTCGGCGGTGCCGCTGTACGAGCAGCTCTACCGCAGCCTTGCCGCCGAGATGCGGGCGGGCACCCTGACGGCGGGCACCCGGATGCCCGGCAAGCGGCGGCTGGCGGCAGAGCTGTCGGTCTCGGTGAACACGGTGGACACCGCCTATCAGATGCTGGCAGCCGAGGGCTACCTGACCGCCCGGGAGCGCAGCGGCTTCACAGTGCAGGAGTATCTTGCCCTGCCGCAGGGGGTGCAGCCGCCCGCCGCGCCCTCTGCGCCGGCGGCAGAGCACCCCGCCGACACCGCCCCGCCGGTGCAGTTCGATTTATCCACCCGAGGCGTGGACCCGGGGCTGTTCCCCTTCCGCACATGGGCGCGGCTGCAAAAGGAACTGCTGTACTCCGCGCCGGAGCTGCTCACCCCCGGGGATGCCCGGGGCGACGCTGCTCTGCGGCAGGCGCTGGCAGAGTATCTGGCCGAGTACCGGGGCGTGCAGTGCGACCCGGAGCAGCTGGTGGTGGGTGCAGGGCTGGAATATCTGCTGGGGCTGCTGGCCCCGCTTTTGCCCGGCCCTGCCGCCGTGGAGACTCCCGGCTACCCCCGTGCCCGGCAGGTGCTGGAAAACAACGGCGTATCCTGCCGCTGCCTGCCGGTGGACGCGGACGGCCTGTCGCTGACGGCTCTTTCCGCCAGTGATGCAGCGGTGTGCTACGTCACCCCCAGCCACCAGTTCCCCACCGGGGTCACCATGCCCGCCGGACGCCGGGCCGAGCTGCTGCACTGGGCAGCCCGCGCCCCGGGGCGGCGGTACATCATTGAGGACGACTACGACTCCGAGTTCCGTTTTGACACCCGCCCGCTGCCCAGTTTGCAGGGCATGGCGGGCGCCGACGGCCCGGTGGTGTACCTGTCCACCTGCTCCCGCAGCCTTGCCCCGGGCATCCGCATCGCCTACATGGTACTGCCCCGGCAGCTGCTGGGCGCATGGCAGACCAAGTACCGGCTATACTCCGGCACGGTAGGGCGGTTTGAGCAGCAGACGCTGGCGCGCTTTATCACCGGGGGGTATTTCACCCGGCACCTAGCGCGAGAGCGCACCGCCTACAAAGCCCGCCGGGATGCGCTGGTGGCGGCGCTGCGCACCTCCTTTGCACCGGAAGAGCTGACCCTTGCGGGGCTGCACACCGGCCTGCACCTGCTGGCGCAGCTGAAAGACCCGCCGCCGGACGCCGCCCTGCGGGCTGCTGCCCGGCAGTATGGGGTGCGCTGTTCCCTACTGAGCGACTACGACCTGACCGGCACGGCGCACTCTGCCGCCGGGACGCTGGTGCTGGGTTATGGCTCACTGCCGGACGCGGACTGCGCCGCCGCCGGGGAGAGGTTGAAAAAGCTCTGCACCGCCGCCCGGGAGGCATCGGACACCGTATAGTGTCCGCCTGCCCAGTCCCCGGGCAGGGCGTTGGCGGTGATATCCACCGGCTCGGCGCTGGTGGCTAAAAATTCCAGCGTGCGTTCCAGTGCAGCAAGGTCTACGGCGGTCAGGCTGGTCAGCAGGCTGCTGCTCACCTCCCGCAGACCCTGCGGCAGGGTGGTGGGCAGCAGCTCCAGCGCCTGCCGGAAAAACGCATCCCACACCGCCGCCCGGGCGGCGGCGCTGCGCCGGGGCGAAAGAGAAGTGTCGGCATCCAGCGCCGCTAAAAAGCTGTGGGCATCGGCGGCAGAAATGCCCTGCACCCCGGTGCCCTTGCCGTACCGCGCCAGCTGCTCTGGTGTGAGCGCCCCGGTAAAACCCACCCGCACTGCGCCGTACCGCGCCGCAAGCTTTGTCAGCACCGCCGGGGCGATGGCAAGATAGTCGGTATCCTCCGGCAGGGCGAACACCTCGCCCAGCGCCTCCCGGCAGCGGGCGGGTCCTGCGGCGGCGTAACAGTCCGCGAGGGGGACATTTTTGCCCCCAAAGGGCACTTCCAGCGCGGCGGGCACCGCCAGCAGATGGATGCAGTTCTGTCCGGCGTTCAGGTAAGCCAGCACAAAGCCCGGGGTCTCGTCTGCCACGCACAGCAGCACGGTGCACTGGTCGGCGGCTTTGGGCAGACGGATGGGCACCCCGCTTTGGCTTTTTGCAGCCTGCCGCAGGCTGCTGCGCAGCTGGGCGCGGCTGAGCAGCACCGTGCCGCCCACCAGCGGCAGCAACACCAGCAGGGCGGCGCACAGCGCCGCCCAGAAGGGACGCCAGCCGCTGCGTTTTGCGTGTTTCATGGCTCTGCCTCCTTTTTGTGCATAAAGCATAGCCCACCGGGCGACCCTTTATGCAGAAAGGCAGGGATGCTGCATGGATCAAACAGAAAACCCCAACAAAAAAGACCGTGAGGAGCAGGAGGACTTCTGGCTGACGCTGGAACCCCTTCCCGTCCCCGACCCCGAAAAGCCCTCCGCACCGCATGAGGACTAAGGCTGCTGCATAAAATGCGGTAAAGGGGTGAGCCGTTTCTCGTTACGCCCCTTCTGTGAAAATGTGTTTGGAGCGGCCCGCAGGCCGCGACAAACACGAAATTATAAATAATTTTTCCGCTAAATATGCCCAGAGTGCAACGGAGGGCATTTCAAATCGTACCACCACAAAGGAGGCCACAGGATGCCGGAGGGGTTCATGCGGGGGATCGAGACTTTGAACGGCATCGTGTGGGGGCCGATGGGGCTGGGGCTGCTCTTCGGCACCGGGCTGCTGCTGACGGTGCGCACCGGGGGCTTCCAGCTGCGGCGGTGGGGCTACTGGATGCGGCACACCCTCGGTGCTATCCTGACCGACCGGAGCGTCACCGCCCATACCGCCCGCGAGGAGCAGGCCATCAGCCAGTTCCAGAGCCTGTGCACCGCGCTGGCGTCCACCATCGGCACCGGCAACCTTGTGGGGGTGGCAACAGCCATCCTTTCCGGCGGGGCGGGGGCGGTGTTCTGGATGTGGGTCATGGCGCTGCTGGGCATGATGACCAGCTACGCCGAGAACGTGCTGGGCATCTACTACCGCCGCAAAGACCCGGCAGGCGGCTGGCGCGGCGGGCCGATGTACTACCTGCGGGACGGCCTTGGCGGCAAGCCGGGGCGGGTGCTGGCAGTGCTGTTTGCCGCGTTTTGTGCGCTGGCAAGCTTTGGCATCGGCAACCTGAGCCAGCTCAATTCCATCGCGGGCAACCTGAAAGCGGCGTTTGGCGTGCCGGAGGCCGTCACCGGCGCAGTGCTGGCGGCAGTATCGGCGGTGATTTTGCTGGGCGGGCTCAAGCGGGTGGCCGCTGTGGCAGAAAGGCTTGTCCCAGCCATGGCGCTGCTGTACATTGTAGGGGCGCTCACCGTGGTGGGGGTGCATATCACCGCCGTCCCGGCGGCGCTTGCCGCCATCGTAAAGGGCGCGTTCGGACTGCGTGCCGCCGGTGGGGGCATCGTAGGCTATGGGCTGTCCCGGGCGGTCACTTGGGGCTTCAAGCGGGGTGCTTTTTCCAACGAGGCCGGACTTGGCTCCTCGGTGATGGTGCACGCGGCTTCCAACGTAAAAGAGCCGGTGCAGCAGGGCATGTGGGGCATTTTTGAGGTGTTTGCAGACACCATGGTGGTGTGCACCCTGACGGCGCTGGTGGTGCTGACCTCCGGCTTTGTGGAGCTGGACACCGGGCGCATTGCCGCCGGGGCGGCGGGCAGTGCGCTGGTTGGGCAGGCCTTTGACGCCGTGTTTGGCGCGCTGGGGTCAAAGCTCATCGCAGTGTGCATCCTGCTGTTCGCCTACTCCACCGCGCTGGGCTGGAGCTGCTACGGCTGCAAGGCTGTGGAGTATCTCTTCGGCGCAGGGGCAGGGGCATTTTACCGGGTGCTGTTCGTAGCGCTGATGCCGGTGGGCGCGGTGATACGGCTGGACCTTGCATGGACGCTTTCCGACACCTTCAACGGCCTGATGATGCTGCCGAACCTCATCGGCGTGGTGGCGCTGTCCGGTACGGTGGTGAAGATCACACAGAACTACCTCGCCCGCAAGCTGCACGGCAGCTCCGCGCCGCCGCTGTTGTCTGCGGGTGAGACGATTTAAAATCGTCAGCCGTCCCCTTGTCCCGGGGCGGGGTTTGTGCTATGCTAAGGGGTACAAGCGATTTTTTGCGCTGAGAGGAGGAACCCCATGGCCGCCGTAAAAACACGGAATACCGCTACCCTTATGACCGAGGGCAGCATTGTAAAAAGCCTGCTGCTGTTTGCCCTGCCGCTGATCTTCGGCAACCTGCTGCAGCAGATGTACAACACCGCCGACAGTATCATCGTGGGCAATTTTGTGGGCAGCAATGCCCTTGCCGCCGTGGGCTCCAGCGGGTCGCCCATCTACCTGCTCATCGGCTTCAGTCAGGGGCTTGCCGTGGGCGCGGGCGTGGTGGTCTCGCAGTATCTGGGCGCGGGCGACCACAAGGAGACCCGCGAGGCGGTGCACACCTCCCTTGCCATTGCGGTGGTCATGGGGCTTTTGCTGACGGTGGGCGGCGTTGCCTGCGGGCGCGCTTTGCTGGTGGCCATGAACACCCCCGCCGAGGTGCTGGCCGATGCCGTGACCTATATCCGCATCTACTTTGGCGGGGTGCTGTTCAGCGTGGTGTATAACATGACCGCCGGCATCCTGAACGCCGCCGGCAACTCCCGCCGCTCGCTGGTGTATCTGGCATGGGCGTCGGTGACCAACATCGTGCTGGACTTTGTGTTCATCGTGGGGCTGCGGATGGGGGTGGCGGGCGCTGCCATCGCCACAGACCTGAGCCAGCTGGTGTCCTGCGTGCTGAGCCTGCGCTTTTTGATGAAAAGCGAGGACGCCTGCCGGGTGGAACTTTCCGCCATCCGGCTGCACCGCAAAATGGCAGGCCGCATCATCCGGGTGGGTCTGCCCACCGGCATCCAGAACATGGTCATCTCCTTTTCCAACGTGCTGGTGCAGGCCAGCGTGAACAGCTACGGCGCCGCCGCCATGGCGGGCTTTGCGGCCTACATGAAGATCGACGGCTTCAACATTCTGCCGGTGAGCAGCATCAGCATGGCAGCTACCACCTTTGTGGGGCAGAACTACGGTGCGGGGCGTCTGGACCGGGTAAAGCGCTCAGTCTGGGTCACCCTTGCTATCGGGGTCATCTACACCCTTTGCACCGGCGCGGCGCTATTGGCCGGACAGGACGCCATTCTGCACCTGTTCACCGCCGACGAGGCCGTGGTCACCTACGGCAAGCTGGCCATGCGGTGGTTCTGCCCGTTCTACTTCCTGCTCAGCATTCTGCACGGCCTTGCCGGTGCCGTGCGCGGCACGGGTGCCAGCGTCCCGCCCATGGTGGTGCTGCTGGTCTCGCTGTGCCTGTTCCGGGTGGTGTGGATCCAGTTTTTGCTCCCCTTCTTCTCCGGCATCGAAGGCGTGTTCATCCTCTACCCCGTCAGCTGGGGTCTGGGCGCATTGCTCATGATCCTGTATGCGTGGAAGGGCAAGTGGCTGGAGTATCATACATAACATTTTTACAAACAACGACCCGCCGCACTGAAAGAGATGCGGCGGGTCGTTGTTTTTCAGGTACTCCTGTCGGGGCAGCTTACCATGCAAAGCCCACGGAGTCCATGTCGATCTTCTTTTCCATCAGCCCCAGACGGCTCTCGATGAAGTTGACAGCCATATCCGGCCACTGGGCGATCTGGGTGTAGTAGTCCACATAGCCCTTGGTGCCAGTGCCCAAGCCCACACCGTGGGGCGCATCGGGTGCCAGATAGAAGCTGAAATCTTTGAAGATATTCGCGCACTCCGGCAGAGAGGGCAACATCATCGCACTCAGGCCATCTTTCTGACCCACAACACCAAAGACCGGAGGCAGGTTGGGGTTCTTCGTGAAGTTCAGACCAGTGACGAACAGTCCGTAGATGGGAATCGCCACATTCAGGTCAGCGCTCTCATGGTCCACAGCATCGCAGACGTAGCTGGGGTAGACCTTATCCGGGGTATTCGTAGTGCCGAACTGGTCGGCCACCACCTGCATCACATTCATGCCGCCGGCAGAGAAGCCCACCGCGATCATGATATCGGTCTTGCCGATGTGTTTTTCAGAGGCGTTGTGGCGGATGTAGCGGATAGCACGGGCCAGATCCAGCTGCTGATCCACAGCGGCGTAGGGGTTGACGCGGCGCTGCAGCACAAAGGCGTTGTAGCCGTTCTTGTTGAAGAACTCGGCCACCGGGTAGCCTTCCACCACGTTGTTGCGGTGGGTGCTGCCGCCGCCTGCAATAATGATCACGTTGCCCTTCACCTTGCCCTGATCTCGCAGCAAGTACGGGTTCAGGAAGGGACGGAAGCCCTCGTTATCGTAGCAATTTTCCCAGTTGGTGGGCAGCGGAGATTCCACGGCCATCTGATCTCCCCAAATTTCCCAAACGGTGCTCTTGGGGTCCTTGATCTGGCGCAGCGCCTTGCGGGCATTGGTCAGAGCAACACACATCTCGTAGTGGGAGGCGTTGATACCGGGCACAGGTGCACCGTCCACCTTCTCGTACTGAGCACGGGACAGCTTGTGGAACAGCACATAGAACTTGTCAAAATCACCCCGGAAAGCAGCCGGATAAAAGGCCACCTCGCGTGAGAGACGGAGTTCCTCTGCCACCATGGCCTGCACCTCAGCATCGGTGTGCACACCAGCGTTTTCAGCAAAGGATGCGGGCGCCATGCCAGCCACTGCGCCCATGGTCACAGCAGAAGCGGCAGAAAGCTTCATAAAGTCTCTTCTGTTCATCATCATTTCTCCTTTTAAATGCAGACGGCTCATTTGTGCAGAGCAAAGCCGCCCAAAGCTGTGCAGCAAACGCCCTGCTGCCGGGCCCGATAGACATTCCAGTTGTATCATGTCATCGAAATCTGCACAAATCGTACCACAATATAACGCACTTGTAAATAGATTTTGTTGTTTTTTGTGTGAAATTGATATATTAGTATGCCAGTTCTTGTGAAAATCAACAAAGCATGAGAATGGGCACAAAAAAGGACTGCCGTGCACTCTGCACGGCAGTCCTTTTTTATCTTATTACAACTTTTCAAACACCAGAAAGCGGAAAGCGATGGTTGTGGTGAGCTGCGGCAGAGCCGCAAGGCGGGCGGCACCGTCGCGGGGCGTTTTCCAGTAGTAGGGGGTCATGGCAAACAGGGCTTCCAGCTGGGCGGCGGGCACGGTGATGGTGCCCTGCACCTCACGCTCATCAATGGCGCGGAAGCCCGGGTACTCCACCTGCTGCACCGGGTTCTTGTAGGGCTTTTCGTAGAGCACAGCCTTCATCTGGTACAGATGCTCTGCCCCCGGCACGACGTAGATCATGTGCCCGCCCGGGCGCAGCACCCGGCTGAACTCCTCCTGCGCAAAGGGCGAAAAGCAGTTCAGCAGCACGTCTGCCCAGCCGGTGCACACCGGCTGGCTGAAGCTGGACGCCACCGCATACTGCGCGGCGGGCAGCGCCTTTGCAGCCAGCCGCACGGCGGGCTTTGCGATATCGAACCCGGCCAGCTGCAGCGGTTTTTCCGCCGCTGCGAACTGCTGCGCGATGCAGCGGTCGTACCAGCCCTCGCCGCAGCCTGCGTCCAGCAGATGCAGCGGGGCGTCCTTCGCGGCGGGCACGCCGTGGGCAAGGCACAGCTCCCCCAGCGCCTGCCCGAAGATGCCGTAATATCCGGCGTTCAGGAAGGCGCGGCGGGCGGCTACCATCTCCTTGCTGTCCCCGGGGGCTTTGGTTCGCATACTCTGCACCGGCAAAAGATGCCAGTAGCCCTCCCGGGCGCGGTCAAAACAGTGGCCTTTTTCACATTTCAGGTCATTCTCCCCTTGCAGCGCGCCGCCGCACAGGGGGCACTGCCACGGGGCAAAGGCTTCGTTCCGGCTCATACTTCTTCGCTGTGATCCTCAATGGGTGCGGTGGCACCGCCGTGGGCGTCCATATACTCCTCAAAGCTGGTATACTTCTGCTGGGGCGGGCGGCGGCTGATGAGCATCAGCCCCGGGTCCTCGTCCCGGGCGGCGGCATTGCGGCCACGGCGGGCAGGCTCAGCCTTGGCAGCGCGGGGTGCGCTGCCGGTGCGGTTCTGGCTTCCTGCATTGCCGCGCTCGCTGCGGGCAGGGCGGGCGTTATTGCTCTGGGCTGCGGGGCGGGCATTGCGCTGCTCACCCCGGTCGCTGCGGTCGTTGCGGCGGCTGCCGCTGCGGTTTGCGTTCTGGTTATTCTGGGGCTCCTGTGCGCTGCGGATGGCAGGTGCTGCCGGAGCAACAGGAGTCTTGCGTGCCGGGCGCAGCGGAGTAGCCTCCGGGGCGCTGACAAAATGGGGGTCAAACTTGGGCTGGGCGTTGCTGCCCCGGGCGGGGGCGGCATTCTCGCGGCGGGCACGGGGCGCTGCCGCTTCCTTGGGGGCGTTTGCGCCCCGGTTGTTGGCGCGGCGGTCGTTGCGGGCCCCGCGCTTTGTGTTGCTGTCTTGCATCAGTGTTTCCTCTTTTTTCGGTTTTGCAGGCACCGCGTTCTTTGCAGCCTTCGGCTCCTGCTTCGGCGCGGGCGCAGCTGTCTTTGCAGCTTTTGCGGGCGCAGTTTCGGCCTGTTTTTTCGGCGCTTCGGCCGGTTTTTCTGCTTCGGGGCGGGGCCTTTTGCCACGCACGGGCAGCACCGGGCGCACCGGGGCGGGCACGCCGTCCCACGGATGACCGGATACCACCGGGATCTTGCGGCGGTTCAGCTTTTCGATGCCTGCCAGATACTCCTGCTCCTCCGGGGCGCAGAAGCTGACGGCGGTGCCGTCCGCACCGGCGCGGGCAGTGCGCCCGATGCGGTGCACATAGGTCTCCGGCACCTCGGGCAGGTCGTAGTTGAACACATGGGAAAGTTCGCTGATATCAATGCCCCGTGCGGCGATATCGGTGGCCACCAGCACCCGGGTCTTGCCGGACTTGAAATCCTCCAGCGCGGTCACGCGGGCAGTCTGGCTCTTGTTGCCGTGGATGGCGGCGGCGGGGATGCCCTGCTTTGTCAGATCCTTTGCGATCTTATCCGCGCCGTGCTTGGTGCGGCTGAACACCAGCGCATTGACCACCGGCGGCTGCAGATTTTTGATGAGCCACGGCAGCAGCAGCTTTTTGTTGCCCTTTTCCACATAGTACAGGCTCTGCTGGATGCGGTCCACGGTGCTGGACACCGGGTCCACCTTGACAAAGGCGGGGTCGTGCAGGATGCCGGCAGCCAGCTGCTCGATCTCGGCGGGCATGGTGGCGCTGAACATCAGGTTCTGGCGCTGGGCGGGCAGCTTTGCAATGACCTTTTTCACGTCATGGACAAAGCCCATGTCCAGCATCCGGTCGGCCTCGTCCAGCACAAAAATTTCCAGTGCGGACAGGTCGATAAAGCCCTGCCCGATCAGGTCGTTCAGCCGTCCCGGGCAGGCGATAAGGATGTCCACGCCCTTTTTCAGCGCTTCCACCTGCGGCGCCTGTCCCACGCCGCCAAAGATGACGGTGCTGCGCAATTTCAGGTACTTGCCGTAGGCTTCAAAGCTTTCGCCGATCTGCAAAGCCAGCTCCCGGGTGGGGGTCAAAATCAGCGCACGGACAGCACCCTTGCGGCGGGGCGCATTGGCGGTGAGCCGATCCAGCATGGGCAGCGCAAAGGCCGCCGTCTTGCCGGTGCCGGTCTGGGCGCAGCCCATCAGATCCCGGCCTGCCAGCACCGGCGGGATGGCCGCTGCCTGAATGGGCGAGGGGGTCTCGTAGCCCGCTTCCTGCACAGCGCGCAGCAGCGGGGCGGACAGATTCAGTTCTTTAAATGTCATGGTTCTCCTATTATTCTGTGATCTTCCGGCACTCGATGTAGTAGCGCTTTTCCTCCGCATGTCCCATGCTGAAGGTCTTGCGGGGCAGCACGCCGCCCATCACGACGCCGCGGAACAGATCGCTCTTGGCGAAGGGCGGCATCAAAAACGCCACTGCGCCCTGCTTACACAGCGCGCGCACAGCCGGTTCGTCATGCACATAGTCCACCTTTGCTTCCGGGTGGCGCTCGATATAATCCGAAATAAAATCGTCGATGGTGCCCACGGTCAGCGGCTCGGTGGGGTCCTCAAAGCTGAGCACATTGGCCATGTGGGGGCCTGCCAGCGTAAAGGGCTGCTTTTTGCTGCCGCCAAAGCAGCAGCCTGCCATGTTGGAATCGCTCCATGTAATGAGGCTCAGCAGCACGGTGGCGCAGTCTACGTTGAACAGCACCCGGTGGATGGGCTCGATCTCAATAGCCGGGGAGTGCACGTTGCACACCTCTGCCAGACACCAGCGGGCGGGGTGGTTTTCTGCCTGCTCCGGGGTCAGAGTCTTTTTCAGCTCCTCCCAGCAGGCTTTTGCGGTAGCCAGCGAATGGTTGCCATCGCCCACGGCCAGCGTCAGCGGGTCGCGGCGGGTGGCATCGGGGTATTTCTTGTCAAATTCTTCCTGACTGCCCAGCACGGTCAGCGCATTTTCGATCTGCGCAATGAGGGCGGGGTCCTCCACTGCCCAGCCTGCCACATGGCCGCCGCCCAGCATCAGCTCGCCCTCGTATACCTTGGGCAGGCTGTCCTTGTGGGCGGCAATGGGCTCGATGAGGGTGCAGTCCGGGTCGTCCGCCAGCATCATGATATGGGGCGTTTCCAGCGCAGCGCCGGTGCGTACCTTCATGCGGGGCGGGATGCGGCTTTCCACGGTGCACTCGCTGGGGCGCACGGTGCATTTTTCGCCCCGGCGGTAGCTGTATGCTTCCAAGTCCACACGCCCTACAAGACCCTGCCGCACCCGGCCGCTCTGCTCGGTGCGCTCCACATAAATAAAGCCGTCCACCGCCCGGGTGAGCACGTTCTGGGCATAGTCCTGCATGGTGGCGTGGATCTTTTCCACCCGCGCGTCGGCGTCTCCGTCCTCCAGATACACCTCCGGCAGGATCAGGTTCAGGGTGCTGGGCGCACCCGCAGCGGTCTCTTCTGCCCGCTGCCAGTAGCTGCGGTCACTGGTGAACTGGTCACAGGCGATGCAGCCCCACTGCTCCAGCGGCACCTGCTCCGAAGGCAGCAGGATGTGTGCGGGTGCAAAACAGGTAGTCGGTTTCATAGTCGTTTCCTCCCCTCTTTATTGCAATTCAACTTTTTTAATGCAACAGCAACAACGTTGAATTGCATATCGCAAATATGCTGTTTGAATGTTGCGCTAATTTTTGACTTGCGATAAAAGCCGCTTCTCAGCGGAATGCTGCGGTGTCGTGCACCACAACGTGCTGCACACCGGCGTCGGCAGCGGCCTGCTCCAGCGCAGCGCGGCTGTCCGCGTCCAGCGCGGTGCTGCTGGTGACCAGCAGATTTTCCATGCCAAGGGACGTGCCGGTGGTGCCAAGGGCATCGGTGGCAGCGGTGCACAGTGCGTCCGGGTAGCTGACCCACAGGGTCACGCTGCCTGCAAAGCGGGTCTGCCATGCGGCGATATCCGCGGTCAGCTGGGCGGCGCGTCCCTCCCGGCTCTTGCCGCCGGAGGCACCGAAGTCCTGCTTGCGGGTGATGATATTGGGGAACTGCACCCCGGTAAGCACCACCTGCTCGTAGCCCATGCCCTGCACCTCCTCAATGAGGTCGCCGACATACTGCACCGCGCTTGCGGCAAAGGGGTTCATCCATGCCTTGCCGCCCTTGGCTGCGCTGACGTTGTCCAGCCAGAGGCTGTTGCCATCGTAGTGCACGCCCATGCTGCGGTCGGTGTACACCGACACCGGGTCGGTAAAGGCGGCAAGCTGTGCCGCCGGGATGATGCCCTCCTCCCGCAGGATGGCGGCGATATTGGCCGCATCCACCGGGTTTTCGGTGATGCTCTGGGCAGCGGCTGCCACGCCGGAAGCATAATACACCGTGCCAGCGGCATCCTTCAGGGTGACAAGAGCGTAGTCTGCGCCCTGCTGCTTCAGCTGCCGGGCGGCGGCGCGGATGGCGGCTTCATCGGTCAGGGCGGTCACATCCAGCTCTGCCCAACTGCCGCCGGTAATGGCCTTGCCGTCCAGCGGCTTTTCCTCCTCCGGCTCCAGCTCAGACGCTGCCTGCGAAGCAGCGGCGCTGCTTGCCGCCGCAGAGGAGGCTGCTGCCTCGGCGCGGGAAGCGCTTTCGGCCTCCAGATCCCGATCCTTGACCACGGTATACCAGGTGTGGGTGGCCCAATCCAGCACATGGGGTGCGGCAAACCATGCGGCTGCCAGCACTGCCGCCACCAGCACCACGATGCCGATGCCGCGCTTTACGCGCGTTTCCCTGCTGTAAAAGCTGCGGTGATAATGCTTGACCTTCTGACGTTTATTCTTAGCCATGGTATCCTTTCCTCCCTGTCTGCATTACAGGATGACGGAATGTCCGGTAAAGCCATAGATCGCCAGCGCCAGCACGCCGATATACACCAGCGTGATGGGCAGGCCGCGGAATGCCTTGGGGATAGCTTTGCTGCGCAGGCGGTGGCGCGCCTCGGTGACCAGCAGCACCGCCAGCACATAGCCAAGGCCGCTGCCAAGGCCAAAGCCAAGGCTCTGGCCAAGGGTAAAGGACTGGGTGCGCTCCACCAGCACCGTGCCCAGCACACCGCTGTTCAGCGCGGCCAGCGGCACGATGCGCAGCAGCTGGGCGCGGCGGGGCAGGCTGCGCAGCAGCCACAGCACCAGATGCTCCGCCAGACACACCACGGCAATGCTGGCAATATACACCAGCGGGCGCAGCTGGGCGCGGTTATCCAGCGGGGCAATGAACCGCCCGGCAAGAAAAGCCACCGGCGCCACCAGCACCTGCGTGATGCACAGCATCATGCCGAACAACGCGCTGCTGGTGCGGTCGTCCCCCACCAGCTGCACCATGCGGGACACGCCCAGTGCACGGGTAAAGACAGCGTTCTGTGCAAAAATGGCCAGCAGTGCATAGCTGAAAAACACTGCCGAGCTGCTTACAACTTCCTTCACGGTTCGCGGTTCCCCTCCTTCTGGTAGTGCACGGTCAGGGTATCCCGTGCTTCCTTTTTCAGATATTCCTTGCGCTTTGCAGCCGCAGCGCGCCAGATGGCGCACAGGATGCCCAGCACGATAAAGCCGCCCGCCGGCATCTTAGCCAGCGGCAGCAGCGCCCAGCGCCCCACCGGGGCACCGAACACGGTGCCAAGACTGAGCCACTCGCGCACCACACCCACCACGAGCAGCAGCAGCGCGTAGCCCACGGTGATGCGCACGCCCTTGGAAACGGCCTTGTGCACTGTCTCCTGCACGCGGCCGAAGCGGTAGGTCAGAAGCGGCTCCACCACCAGCATGGGCAGGTAGATGCCAAGGTTCAAAAGCCCGGTGCCAAACACGAAGTTCAAAATGGGATATGCCGCCAGGTACACCACAGCGGCGCTGGCTGCGTACAAAAGTGCACGGGGCAGCAGCTTTTTTTGCAGCTGCTCCGGGGTGGGTTCCTCGTCCCGCAGGGGCACAAGGCGGCTGAGCAGGCAGGCCAGCACGCGGGAGGGCACCAGCAGCAGCGCCACCGCCGCCGCCAGCATCAGGCTGTTCTGACCGGTGGTAGCCACGACCACCAGCGGTGCCAGACCCATGCCCTGCATGACCACCGGGTTATTCAGGAACACGCGGTCGTGATGGGCAAACTTTTCGGGATCTTTTAAAATCAGCTCCGCAGTACGCTTTTTCATTCCGCAGCCTCCTTTCGTTCGGACGGCAGACGGTGCAGCAGACGGTACAGCCGCTCCTCGGTGCGGTCAATGAGCGCGGACACACTGTTGACTGCCAGCAGTGCAAAGCAGACGCCGGTCTCGTACACGCCAAAATAGCGGAAGCCCATGGTGGCGATGCCCACCAGTGCACCGTACAGGATGCGCCCGAGCCGGTGGTGGGCACAGGTGTATGGCTCGTTGAGCAGGAACACCGCGCAGAACAGCATTGCACCCGTGTGCAGCTCGTCCCGGACGCCCTGCAAGCGGGGCATCAGGCTGCTGAAGAGGGTGCTGTCTGCCAGACCTACCTGCCGCGGGAAGAAGAAAGCGATGAGCCCGCAGGTGATGAGAAAACTTGCCGATGCGCCGATGTGCACGTCCTTCTGGGTCCACAGCACAAGGCCGCAGGCCAGAATGACCAGCGCTGCGCCGGTGCCCATGGGGGCGGCAAACTCGCCCAGCGCGATGGCGAGGGCGTTCAGGTTCAGGATACCGCCGCTGCGCAGGGTATCCTCGATGGTGCTGCTCACC
>OIZE01001020.1_pt1 | contig 19296 bp, 20 predicted proteins | sample 1588421 | NCBI WGS metagenome assembly OIZE01 (sample SAMN03283251) | human gut metagenome | biome: human-associated habitat; material: feces | host: Homo sapiens | place: USA | collected 2013 | reverse complement strand
GTGTGTACATAAACAAATCCTCTCTCCTGAAAGAATTTGTGTATTACATATGCACAGAGAGAACGTACACGGAAAACAGCCTGGAAGGTATTTGTTCTGGAACGAAGATGTGTGATCGTTCTTAAATACTCAAGGCTGTGACGTTTCTTCTGCAGCGGATAATCCGGTGCGGAGCTACCCTCTACAAATACCTCTGTCGCCTGGATTTCAAATGGCTGCTTTGCCTGTGGGGTAGCTACCAGTGTACCTTTTACAATGATGGCTGCTCCAACGTTCAGCTTGGAAACCTCTGCGAAATTCTCCATGTTATCATGATATACGATCTGAAGAGTTTCAAAAAAGCTTCCATCATGGAGTACGATGAATCCAAAAGCCTTGGAATCACGAACGCTTCGTACCCATCCGCCTACCGTGATCTCTTTATCAAGATACTGCTCACGGTTTCTGTAAATTTCTTTCACTGTTGTCAGTTCCATAATCTATACCTCATTCCTCATATTCAGGATTACACGTCCCTGCGGACCTCCAAATGTCCGTATCGAATTAAGTATAGACTATTCTTATGGTTCGTGCAAGGAGTAATTGCCCTGATACACAGAAAAATCCCGCATACCGGAAGCAGTCCGGTACACGGGATCATATGCCTGATCAGTAGATTGATGCATCAATGCTTCCTGTGTTCAGATATGTGATACAGTAATAATAAATTCTCTTAAATGTTTTGGTCGTGTAATGCAGTCCGTCATCAGAAGCAGCATCCGTTCCGGAATAAGAGGAATTCGTTCCGTAGCCCTTCTTCATCAGTACACTGTAAGTATCAATATACTTATAATTCAGTGAAAGTCCGGAGCGGATCTTACTGTTAAACTCTCTTACCTGCGCTTCTGTACGTGCACCTTTTCCTGCTTTCGTGATCATAACACTGTTGATCGGATTGACAGACATGTAAAACAGTTTACAGTTTTTGCTCTTCAGTGTAGAAGCAATGTCGGACATATAACTGATGTAATTGCTGATGTTTGCCATGTCGTTGATGCCCAGATTGAAAACAACCGCAATCGGTTTGCTTCCTTTGGTTTTGTTGATTTCGTTTATAAGCTGAGTATATCCTGTGCTCTGAAACCATCTAAGTCCCTGTCCGGCTTTTGCAATAAAAGAAACATCGCTGGTCACGGAACTGCTTACCTGTTTATTCAGAGTTGCCTTCATTCCTGCAGTACGGGAATCTCCTACGAAGATCACCTTACTGTACTTCATTCCAATGGCAGGTTTTGACATATTTGCAGAACTGATATCTTTTTCCATTGTACGGTTGAACACCGTTGCATAAAGGGTCGTAGTCTTGCTTATTTTAACCAGCTCTCCGGCTTCATAATCCGGCGATGTTGCAGATCCTGTACGTCTGGTTTTTGACCATCCCATGAATGTATAACCCGTTGCATTGGAAGCTGACGGAAGCTTCAGGTATCCGTTTTTACCAAGTGTTACTGTTTTCCATACGCTTCCATTTGCTTTACAGAGATTCACACTTACAGACTGCATCTGTACTGCATAGTACTTGATATTTCCACTGATCTTAATCTTTGTTCCAGCCTTCTTTGCAGTGGATGTCTTTCCATTTACTGTCGTAGACCATCCAAGGTTCACATAGCCCGATCTGGATGGCACTGTCGGGAGAGTATAATAAGTGCCCTCTTCTACTTTTTTCTGAAGTTTCTGATATGTGGAATTACTGCTTCCATTTCCCAGATAAAAGCTTACTGTATAATACCTGCTTTTTCTGCGGACTGCGTACAGATTCATATCCCTGGTGACTTTTACACTTGCTCCGGCTTTATATACCACTTTGGTACTGCCTTTCTGTGTCGTCCACCCAAGATTCTGATATCCGACTGCCTTCGGAACACTTGGAAGCTTAATCGTGGTATTTAATGTTACGTTTCTTGTCAACGCTGTATATGTTTTGCTTTTGCTGGTACCTGAATTATTATTAAACTTCACAGTATAGACCATTTTGGCTGCCGATACTTTCTGGGAAGCTGCCGGCATTATGATCAGTGCTGCTGCGAAAAGTGCCAGCAAAAGCCACTTCATGTAAAAGGCTTTTCCGGTTCTTTCTGTTTTTTTCATTTAAACAAACTCCTTCTGAAATCCATATCCAGTCCCGGTGTGCCTCCTTTTTTACAGAGTGCTGATAAATCTCATAAATGCATCCCTGCCCTCTGGTGTGCATTTATAAACACCGGCATCCTCCAGAACATGAACAAATACATTGCCCACCTCTTTGCGGAGAACATCCTGAATATTATCTTTGTCAAGTTTCTCGTATTTCGGCAGAAATTCTGCAACCCATGCAGCATGTTTCTCGATCTTTTCATTAGAAGCGATATCCTTGCCGCTCAAAATATACTCTTCCAGAAGTTCCAGTTCTTCTTTCAGACGTGCCGGAAGAACGGCCAGGCCCATAACTTCAATGAGACCAATATTTTCCTTCTTGATGTGATGGTAACATGCATGTGGATGATAAACGCCAAGCGGATTCTCTTCTGTTGTAATATTGTTTCGAAGTGTCAGATCCAGCTCAAAAGTATCTCCCACCTTACGTGCGATCGGCGTGATGGTATTATGAGGCTCACCGTCTGTCTCTGCAAAAACAAATGCAGCTTCGTCTGTATAGCCTCTCCAGTTTTCCAGCACATGTGTCGCCAGATCGATCAGTCTCTTCTCATCTTTACTCCGGATACGCAAAACAGAAAGCGGCCATTTCACGATACCGGCTTCTACATCTTCATATCCTGGAATCGTCACATGCTTCTCGATCTCAGCCTTCGCCATGGCAAATGTATAATGTCCGCCCTGGAAATGATCATGGCTCAGGATAGAACCACCAACGATCGGAAGATCCGCATTGGAGCCAAGAAAATAATGCGGAAACAGTTTTACAAAATCAAACAGCTTGATAAACGTGTTTCTCTCGATCTTCATAGGTGTATGTTTACTGTTAAATACAATACAGTGTTCATTGTAATAAACATATGGGGAATACTGAAAGCCCCACGGACTGTCATTGATCGTGATCGGGATAATTCTGTGATTTTCTCTTGCCGGATGATTTACTCTTCCTGCGTAACCTTCATTCTCCGGACAAAGCAGACATTTCGGGTAACTACTGGATTTCACAAGTTTGGCAGCTGCGATGGCTTTCGGATCTTTTTCCGGTTTGGAAAGGTTGATGGTGATATCGATCTTACCATATTCACTGTCTACTGTCCACTTCTGATCTTTTTTTACACGGTAGCGTCTGATATAGTTGCTGTCCTGACTCAGTTTATAAAAATAATCCGTTGCTTTCTCCGGATCTTCTTTATAAGCATCCCAGAATTCTTTCTGCACCTGCGCCGGACGCGGCATCAGACAGTTCATAAGTTTTGTATCGAAGAGATCTCTGTATACAACGCTGTCCTCAATAATCCCTCTCTTTACAGCTTCATCCAGAAGCTCATCGAGAGTCGCCTCAAGATTAATTTTAGCATACTCTGTCTCGGGTTCTGTATATTCACTTTCCCCAAAGGCATCCAGAAGAAGATTCGTCGCATAGATTCTTTCACATTCTGGTGTTATTCCTGTCTCCACTCCATACTGCACCAGTTTTTTGATACTTTCACTTAACATTACATTTTCCCCTTTCCTGTCGCGCTTTTTCCAAAAAAGGACAAATACACCTGTCCTTTTCTGATTTATGCCAAACGGGTCTTCCCGATTTGTCATCTCTGCTGTTACCCCACGGCTTTTATCCGGCCATTTATCTGCGTCACTCTGTAACGTTTTCTATATAGGTCAGGAATACATTTCCCGCACTTTCAAATAATGCTGTACTGTCATTCATTCCATATGGGCTTATCTGTCCTGTAGACGGGTCATAAAGATACGTATTATATTCATCATAGCCTACGATCACAACGCTGGAATTCTCTCCGGTTTTGGCCACTACCGGCCTCTGGGCGCTGACCTCATAAAGGACATTATCAAGACTGCATCCGGTCAGATCGATCACAGTTCCTGTATCTCCCAGTCCATCCTGAAGTTCCTTCTTCTTCCAGTTAGCTGTCAGGATCGTATCCGGTACATCTTCTATATCCATCTGAATCTTTGTCTTTTTATTTCCACGTTCCCAGACATACTGCTGAGCACGGTTCAGGACAACTCCGGTCTGATTATCCGCACGTTTTACGGCTGCTGCCGGATCTGTATAAATCCGGTCAAGAGATCCATATGCATAAACATAATAAAGTTCTCCCTGCGGAACAGTCGTATCCAGTGTCACCGGTGAATCTTCTGTACTCTCGATCTTGGAATAAACAAGCAGCGGGCTGTCCGTCTCCGGCTTCTGGGTCATGGTCAGGCGGATCAGTGTTCCTGCGCGGTTTGTAGTGATCAGAGCCACATCTACCTGACTTCCGGATGCCTTTTTGTTATTCATGATATTATCTTTTTTCTGGACTGTATAAGTATTTCCTGATTTTGCGGAAAGCTCAAATTCCATCATGGTACTTCCAACCGTCACATTTGTGACATAAAGGCCATCCTGATGATATTCTTTCTTTACTTTACCCTTAAAGCTCTCAATGCGGAATGTACTGAGTCCTTCTGTTTCATGTCCGTTGGCATCTGTAAGAATATCCTCATCAGAAAGGATTCCATATACCAGATCTTCATTCATAAATCCCAGAGTTCTCAGTTTCTGCCCGCTTTCCGGCAGGAGATCTCTTATTTTCAGTGAATCAAACTCGATTTCTCTGATCTTTCCTTTATCATCTCCGGAAGTGATCAGCCATGCCGCATGTGCCTTGGTCTCAGATACTACAAAATAATTCTGTTTAATACCATCTTCCAGGATCTCAGAAGTTCCTGTTTCAATATCTACCTGATACAGCTTCTGTGCAAAAAGAAGAAACAGCTGATTATTTTTGTTTACATAAGTAAGTGTTCCGAGATCTTCCTTCAGGAATTCGTAGGATTCTGTGCTCGGTATGAAAACCTTTTCTTCCACTACATTACGGTCACTGTTGTAATGATAAACACAGACTCCGCTGTATCCTTCATGAACACCACGGTTCATATAACCATAAAGTACAAAATCCACATCTCCACTGTCTGACACGCGGATGATCTTAATATCATGTTCCGTTCTCACATATCTGGAATCATTATTTTCATCTTTACGGAAACTGAAGATCCTTGTGATCTTACCGCTGGACGGTGCATAAGACCAGAGATCACCATCCTGCTCAAAAACAACGATCTTTCCATCATTGTTAGATGCATAGGTGACATTTTTATTTCGGATTCCCAGAAGAAGTCCCGCATCGGAAACAACCGTCTGAGAAGGATCAAAAACTTTTGTTGCAGAACGCTTGAAGTCCAACAGCATGATCCTGGTCTCCGTATAACGCATACGATAAAATTCCGTAACATCATAAATTTCTGTTTTATCCTCATCATCCTGTGCAGAAACCTGATAATTCAAAGTAATACTTGCGGTTGTTTCGTTGATATCATCGATCAAAGGCACACCTTCCATATACATTTTGGGTGAAAGTGATCCCCAGCTGATATTGGAAAGGCCTGAAGAGATGGTAATATTATTGAAATTGGTTCCACTGGTCGTATCTTCTGCCTCCAGATATCCCGTCAGAGTATCTGCCTGCTCTTTATCCAGACATTTGGAGGAAAAATCTTTTACAAACTGCAAATACGCCTCTGTATTTAACTGCGTTCTGGAAACAACTCTTGTATAGTAATAAACTTCCCCCTCGCTGGTATCCAGCGTGATCTGAAGAGAATATTCCTGGTTCATACGAAGATCACTGCCAATTTCGATCTCTGTACTTAAATATCCGTTTTCTTCTTTGGTAAGATTCTTGATCTTACGGTTCTCCATAACCTTGCTTCCATCTGAAGTACGCACCTCATACGCAAGGCCTGTTACTGTATCTGTGTATGGATTGATCTCAAATGTCAGCTTTTTCGTCGTATCCAGAGGTGTAATACTGCCTCGCATGAAATCGGTCTGCATCTGCTGCCTGTATCCATACATTTTATTTGCCTGTGTACTTCCCAGCTTTACCATAACTTCCGGAAGCGTGGCGTCATTCATATCTGAACGGTTATCCGTAGACTGACTGTTCATCAGAAGTGATGTACAGGCCACTACTGCTACGAAGATCACCAGAAGTATAGCTCCTTTACGTAGGATCTTTTTCATGTCATTCTCCCTTCTGTGAGATCGACTCTTCCGGATAAAGAAGCCTGTCCAGTGTAGGATTTACATGAAGCGCCTTCATGGAATCCGCAAAACTTTCTCTGTTCTTTTTCTTTCCGGTTTTTACTGCGCGGATCAGGATATTCTTTGGTGTATGCTCCATATCAATAAACTCAAGAAGCTGTGTCTCATAGCCTTTACTTTCCAGAAGCTCTGCCCGCAGGCCATCTGTGATCAGCGCAGCCATACGTTCTTTCAAAATTCCGTAACGCATGATCGGCTGCAGCATTTCATTTTTGATCTGGCGGTTCAGTTCATGCTGGCAGCATGGAACAGACAGGATCACCTGTGCCCCCCATTCCACGGCTTTCGCCAGGGCAAAATCTGTTGCTGTATCACAGGCATGAAGTGTCACCACCATATCTACGGAAGAAACTCCTTCATAGCCGGCAATATCTCCCTGATAGAAATGCAGTTTATCATACCCATAAGATCTGGCAAGCTCGCTGCAGTGTCGGATCACATCTTCTTTAAGATCAAGGCCTATGATGTTCACATCAAAACCCTCAAGCTCTCTGAGATAATAATACATCGCAAATGTAAGATAGGACTTTCCACAGCCAAAATCCAGGATTGTAATCTCCCGGTCTTTCGGAAGTTTGGGAAGAATATCCCGAATAAATTCCAGAAAACGCTTGATCTGCCTGAATTTATCATATCGGGAAGCAACAATCTTTCCATCTTTTGTCATAACTCCCAGATCCACCAGAAACGGAGCTGCGGTTCCCTCTTTCAGAATATACTGTTTCACACGGTTATGCGGTGCGATTTTTACACTTTCATTCTGAACAGCTTTATGATTTTTTGTTTTGATCGTTGCCTTGCCTTTTTTGCTTATGAGGATGCTTCCATCCTGGCTGCGTCCGATTACCTGAAGCTGACGGAATTCTTCCATTGCCTGCTCCAGATAATCGATAATCTCTTCCCTTGAATAATTTTTATGGTAAACCTTCGTTCCCTCTGTCACAGACGCCTGGTAACAAAGTTTCCCTTTCAGTTCCACAGGACGAAGCTTCACCTTGGAAGGTCCCTCACCAGTCCTGCGGCCACTTACAACAGCCTGGATCAGCTGTTCATTGATCTGTTCTTCTAAAAATTCCCTTATTGTCTTCATCATACTTCCATTATATTCATTTTCGTTTTTCTTGTATATGGACAGATGTTGGAGGAACCTGTCATTCATATTCTGTCATTACTGTTATCGCGGAAAATACTGTCGACATCTCCGGCGTCGGCATCTTCTCCGGGAAATTTCCTGATATACCAATACCTGGATAAGATCATCCAGAAATCCGCCCGGCATTTCCTGGGCACTGGCATCTTTGGTCATCTCATCTTTCACCAGACTGCAGATATGATACAGCATAAAACGATCCGGATACTCGTCATACAGGCGGCTTCCCTCATAGTCCAGAAGCTGACACTGCATTTCCGCCTTCTCCTGGATCTTTCTGGCTGTATCTGGGTAATAGGATTTCATCAGGTCAAACTCTCTCTCCTGTTCCCGCTCCTCATTATAAAAAACAGGATTTCCCTGTGCAGCATAAAACGGATAAAAGTCTCGATAAAGCATAATCGCTGCTGTCCTCTCTCTGCTATCTCTTACAGTATATGCAGAAAAGATATGACGGTTCCCCTGTTTCTGCAATTATGCCATGCGTTTCAGCATTCCCTGAGTCAGGCGCACGCTATGCTCAATGGCAAGTTTCTCAAATGCCGGATAATCCATGTTTGCGCTGTTATCAGCCTTGTCAGAAATCGCTCTGATGATCAGGAACGGGATTCCGTTAAGAGCTGCTGCCTGTCCGATCGCCGCACCCTCCATCTCAACTGCATATGCGCTGAACTCTTTTACAATGTTGTCCTTTACACCCTGATCACATACAAACTGGTCTCCAGAAGCAATTCTTCCTTCAAAAACCTGGATCTCCGGATTCACTTCCTCGCATACATCACGGGCGATCTTACGAAGACCCTCATCTGCCTGGAAAGAAAATTCTTTCATCTGAGGAATCTGTCCCTTCGGATATCCAAATCCTGTAGCATCCATATCATGATGAAGAACATCTGTAGAAAGTACGATATCTCCGATATTGATGTCGTTATTCAGGCTTCCTGCAATACCGGTATTGATCACAGCTTCCACCTGAAAAAGATCTGCCAGGATCTGGGTACACATACCTGCATTTACTTTACCGATTCCGGACTGCACTACAACAACTTTCTTTCCTTCCAGAACTCCCTCATAAAAGTCCATGTTTGCTCTTGTAGTGATGGACACATCTTCCATCACTTCTTTCAGTCTTGCAACTTCCTGTTCCATTGCGCCTATAATTCCAACACATTTCATGATCTGTAAGTCCTCTCTTTCAATATAATATCCTGCTGAATTTTCATTTTTCTTCTGTTCAACAGTATTTTTTCTTTTTCTACAACGTTCATTATAACAAATTTTATTTTTTATGGAAACTTTTTTTAAGAGATGATATAATCGGTAGATATGATACTGCTCTCCGGTACAAAACCATATAGATATTAAACCATATAGATATTCTCTGTACCGGACGGCAAATAAATACAGGAGGAATTTTTATGACATATAAAACAAAAGGTGTCTGTGCTCAGGGAATTGAGTTCGAGATCGACGACAATAAGAAAGTACACAATATTAAATTTACAGGTGGATGCTCCGGAAATACACAGGGCGTTGCACATCTTGCAGAAGGAATGGATGCTGATGAAGTGATCAGCCGCCTGGAAGGTATCCGCTGTGGTTTCAAACCAACTTCATGTCCGGATCAGCTTGCAAAGGCAATCCGTCAGGCATTAAACGAAGGCTGATCTGTAAGATCAATCGCCACCCTGCAGAATCTTTTTTCTGCAGGGTGTTTTTTATATTTGTTTCTTCTGTCAGATATCTGTTCTGTCCCATTTATCACACAATGACTGGATATCTCTTGCAAAACGGTCCAGATCTTTGTTTGGGCAGCCTTCATTCTTACGGATAATCGTCATCAGGCGGCGTCCCATAGCCAGAAGCTTCTCATATGCACGGGCGGCTTTGGTCGTTTTGGGTGAAGCAGTGGCTTTCACAATGCGGACACCAACAGCTTCGTGGATACATTTGTTCTCCAGAAGATCATATTCTGTTCCGCTGAACGGCGCCGTTGCGTCATATCCCAGCTCTTCTTTCAGTCTCTGGGCAAAAACCTCCGTTACCGTATCATCTCCGTGAGTAACAAAGACATGCTTCGGCTTCGTTTCAAATGCTCTTGCCCAGTTCAGAAGGCCATTTACATCTGCATGACCACTGATTCCGGGCATTCTGCTGATTTCCGCTGCAACCTGCACCGTCTCTCCAAACAGTTTCATCTCTGTGGCCCCTTCCAGAAGTGCCCGGCCAGGGGTTCCTATCGCCTGATATCCAACAAAAAGAATGGTATTTCTTGGATCCCACAGATTATGTTTCAGATGATGTTTGATACGTCCGGCATCACACATACCGCTGGCAGAAATGATCACCTTGCAGTCTTCATCGAAATTAATCGCTCTGGAATCATCGGTAGTAACGGATGTCTTCAAGCCCGGGAATGACAGTGGATTGATTCCTTTGTTCAAAAGATCCATTGCTTCTTCATCGTAGCAGGTATAGGCATTTTCACTGAAAATCGTAGTTGCCTCATTGGCAAGAGGACTGTCTACATACACAGTAAAGCCATCATGCCCGTGAACAAGCCCCTGTTCTTTGATCTGACGGATAAAATACAGCATTTCCTGCGTACGGCCCACAGCAAAGGATGGAATCACCAGATTACCGCCTCTGTCAAAAGTTTTCTGAATGATTTCCGCAAGCATGACTGGATAATCCGGTCGTTCTCCATGACTTCTGTCTCCATAAGTAGACTCCATCACAACATAATCTGCCTCTTTAATATATACAGGATCCTTGATCAGAGGCTGATTAAGATTTCCGATGTCTCCGGAAAATACGATTTTCTCTTTCTTGTCATCTTCGGTAAGCCAGATTTCAATACTGCTTGATCCCAGGAGATGTCCCGCATCCACAAAACGAACCTCGATTCCTTCAGCAGGTTTGATAATTTTATCGTATGGACATCTGACAAAGTTTCGAAGAACACCCATTGCGTCTTCCATCGTATATGCAGGAATAAATTCCGGTTTTCCTTCTCTGCGCCCCTTACGATTTCTCCATTCAGCCTCAAACATCTGGATATGTGCGCTGTCACGGAGCATGATATCACAGAGATTACAGGTTGCTTCTGTGGCGTAGATTGGTCCCTGATAGCCTTTTGCATATAATGCCGGAAGATTACCGGAATGATCCATATGAGCATGTGTCAGGAGCACAAAGTCCAGGTCACCCGGAGCTACCGGTAACTCTTTATTCTCGTAATAATCTGGTCCCTGCTCCATTCCATAATCCACCAGAAACTTCCGCCCTGCTGCTTCCAGATAATAGCAGCTTCCGGTCACTTCGTGTGTTGCACCGATAAATGTTATCTTCATGCACAAGCCCCCTTTTCCGCTCTGCTATATGTTCATAAACGCAATCGACTTACGTTTAAGCAGAAATAATCGACTTTCTGTTTATTAACAGTTTTATTGTATTTATTATACACGAAATGTTTGGATTTTGACAGTCTTTTTGTGAAATATATGGAATTTTAAGAATTTATCTTTAGAAAGATTGTTAGATTTTTCAGAATTTTAAGATTCCCCAGCGAAGGTAATGTAAGTTTACTGGATTTTTTTGGTTTGTTGACATCGCTGGGGATGGGATGAGCTTATGCTATAAAATTATTTTTGATTATTTGATCAGCACACCTTTTGTTACTGTGGTTACAGATTCCTTGCTTCCGTCTTTTGCAGCGTGATAGCCACGTACTCTGTAGTAGTAGCCGCTTGGAACGATTACGGTAAGATCTTTATTTAATTTAGAAGCATTGTCTGCTGTAAAACTCCAACTCTTATAAACAGAATATGTTCCATTTACTTTTCGCTCTAAATATATATCTAAATACACTTTTGCACATACATGATGACACTGTGTACGGCCATTTATTGCTACTTTATTACTAGCTACTTTTGTAATTTTAGTAGTTCCTAAATTTAAATTAACACCTCTGAGCATACTATACTCAGTGTCTTCAGAAAAATCTTCTGTTGTCTCCGTTTCTGTAATGTCATCTAAAAGACTTTCAGCAGCTGCTGGAATTGTATTTGCAATAACCAAGATTGTCGAAAACAATAATATACCTAATAATTTTTTTACCTTTTTCATATTTGCTCCTTCCCACTTGTAAACTTTCATTACAAATATAATACGAAACAAATATTGTTTAATCTCTTTAAAAACGCATATTTTGTACTATTTTTATAAATTCCTTTTCCTCAAGCTTTCCAGATATTTCATAAAAGAAATTTTCTTTCTGCCAATAAGCAACATAATTTTCCTTTTCATCTGCCTCATCTTTTATTTTCATCACAGTAACTTCAATATCTTCATCTGAAAATTTTATTTGTGCTATTTTTTTTCCATCCAAACTATATGCTCTACTATTTTTATTTTCAATATTATCATCTATCTGCAACAGTAAAATTGTCTTATTACAGATATACTCTATACATGCATAACCTAATTGTTTGTTTACATCACAACTTAAAAATTCCAAACCACTAGGACGATACATAAAATATGGAACTTTCATCCCTAATTGTTCATTTATATCATCTCGCGCTTTATCTTCATCCATGCTAAGAACATCACTACTCGGATCATTATCCACCACAATCTTCGTATCATTCCCCGTCCAAACCTTCACCGAATCAATAAAATAACTCCTGTTAGCCTGGCTGGTCATGCTTGCGGCGAATACGCCTGCTGCACACACGAGCACCGCCGCTGCCACCTTTGCTGCTTTATGCCTTTTTTTCTCAGGGAGGTAGACAATTTTTACTTTTTCAGGTTCATCTTCTTCATAAACGCCATCTGCTTTCAGTCGGTCCACAAGTTTTTTGTAGGCAGCTTTTGCCTCTTCTTCCGTTTCTCCATCATCAGGAAGAACTCCGTTCGGAAACAGAACTTCCTCCATCTCGTCTATTTCTTTTTCGTATTCTTCTGCCAACCATTTTTTCAGTTCATCATCTCTGAAATCTTCCATTATTTTTCTCCTGTAATCCTATCTTTCCTTGACAATTCCTCCGTTAGAGTTCATATTTAATGATAGTATATGACTATTCAGGAGGAATCCAAATGAAACACATCGTACTTACCGGCGGTGGTACTGCCGGCCATGTAACTCCAAATATTGCCCTGATCCCAAGACTTAAGGAGCTGGGTTATACAATTTCCTATATCGGTTCCTATGAAGGAATCGAAAAAAAACTGATTGAAGAACTTGGAATCCCTTATTATGGAATTTCATCTGGAAAACTGAGACGCTACTTCGATCTAAAAAACTTTTCTGACCCGTTTCGTGTCCTGAAAGGCTTCAGCCAGGCCAGAAAAATTCTGAAAGATCTGAAACCGGACGTTGTTTTTTCCAAAGGCGGATTCGTTACAGTTCCTGTTGTAATTGCGGCAAAACGCCTGAAAATCCCAGCACTTATCCATGAATCAGATATGACTCCCGGACTCGCCAATAAACTCTGTCTCTCATCTGCATCAAAAATATGCTGTAACTTCCCGGAAACTGTCAATAATCTTCCTGCTGACAAAGCAGTTCTTACCGGAACTCCGATCCGTCAGGAACTTCTTTCCGGAAATGCGGACGCTGGTCGTAAATTCTGTGGTTTCACTGCTGACAAGCCAGTAATTATGGTTATTGGCGGCAGTCTCGGCGCAGCTTCTGTAAACGACAATGTCCGTAAGATTCTTCCGGAACTTCTGAAAGATTTCCAGGTTGTTCATCTTTGCGGAAAAGGTAAAACCGATGAAAGTCTTAAAGGTACCACCGGGTATGTCCAGTATGAATATATCCAGGATGAACTTCCGGATCTGTTCGCTATGGCTGATGTTGTGATTTCACGTGCAGGTGCCAATGCAATCTGCGAAATCCGCGAGCTGCATAAACCTAATCTTCTGATTCCACTTTCCGCAAAAGCAAGTCGTGGTGATCAGATTCTCAATGCACGTTCTTTTGAACGCCAGGGATTCAGCATGGTTCTGGAGGAAGAAGAAATCACAGAAACAAAACTTCTGGACACCATCCACCAGCTTTATACTGACCGTCAGAAATATACAGAAGCCATGGCTGGAAACGGTCGTGTAGATTCTATCAGCAAGATCACAGAGCTTATTGAAGAATGCGCCCGTTCCTGATCATTCACTTTCTGTAAAAAACTCTGCCATTTCCAGGAAATGGCAGGGTTTCTTTTTATTCGTAAACTTTACGAAACTCTTCTTTCAGCCAGCGCTTTGCCTTATATATCCTGTTATTCACACCACTCTTTGTCAATCCAAACTCTTCTGCAACTATCTCAACTGGAATATCCAGATATTTGACCTGAATCAGGATTTCATAATTAAGAGGCTGTTCTTCACGAAATCTTTCCAACACCATGTACATAAATTCTTTCTTCTCTTTACGCAGAATTACTTCTTCCTCATCAACAGATCTCCGAACTTCCAGAATTTCCGAAATATCTTCTGTACAGACAAACTCATGTCTGGAACTGGACTTCTTTTTATAATCCATTGCTTTATTCACGGAAGATCTGCGTATCAGGGAATACATCATTTTTTCATTGTCAACATTCAGTCCTTTTCTCATGTTGTACATTTTATAAAGTACATCCTGGCTGACATCGTCTGCCATATTCCAGTCGTGCAGGATTCCGTATGCGTATGCTTTGGATATTTTTCGATATTTAAGGTAAAACTCTTCGTATGTCTGATTTTTCATTTTTTCTCTTTAGTAGGTATTTATCAGTCTCTGACCTTTTTCAGAATTTCATCTCTCACCTCATCGCTGAGCTCTCCGGCTTTCCAGGTCAGTCCAACTTCATCACCTTTATATCTCGGAATCAGGTGCATATGAAAATGAAATACAGTCTGTCCTGCAATCTCTCCATTATTCTGGACAATATTAAATCCATCACAGTTTAATGCATCTGTCAGCTTTCCAGCCATTTTTTTTGCGAGGATCATTGCCTTTCCTGCTGTCTCATCTGGAAGCTCATAAATATTAGCTGCATGTTTTTTCGGTAAGATCAGAGAATGACCTTTACTTGCCGGACCCAGATCAAGAATTACACGAAAATCCTCATCCTCATAAAGTGTTGCTGCTGGAATTTCTCCATTTGCAATTTTACAAAATATACAATCTCCCATTGTTTTATCCTCCTAGCTTAAATAGTTGTTATTCTTATTTTGTCGTATTTTCTCGATTTTTTCAATACTGTTCTTGTTGATATTTGGAATTTCTGATGTTAATATTTTTTTGAGGTGATAACATGTGCAACGACGACACAGTTAATGAATTAAAAAAAGATTTTCATTACACACTTTCTAAATTTTCTCATGAAATCCGTAATCCGCTGACTCTGATCAACAGCGGACTTCAGATGATCGCATCCGCCCATCCAGAAGTTGAGGATTATGAACACTGGGATGATGTTATGGATAATCTCAGTTATGTGCGGGAACTTCTTGATGAACTTTCTGCATTTAATAACGCAGGACGGGTCAAACCCGAAGCAACCGATACCGGTATGTATCTGAAAACAGTTCTTTCTTCTGTCAAACCTACTCTGGACTATCTGGATATCCGTCTTGTGACAGACATTCCCAATGATCTTCCGACACTGATGCTAGACAGAATCCAAATCCGGCAGATGCTTCTGAACCTTCTTAAGAATGCCTGGGAAGCAGTTCCTGTTCCCGGCGGACAGATCTCTGTGACAGCTTTTACTGAAAAATCTGGTATTTGTATCAATATTCAGGATAATGGATGTGGAATTTCCAAAGAACAGCTTGCAAGTATCTTCCAGCCGTTTTTTACAACAAAAGAAAACGGCACCGGTCTGGGGCTTGCTATTTCCAGACAGGTAGCTGAAGCGCACCATGGCAGTATTTCCATAGAAAGTACCCCTGGTCAGGGAACCGTTTTCCATATTTTTCTTGGATGATAGAATATCACTGCAGTCAGAAAACCGCACAGCAAACCGCCAATATGAGCTATATTATCAACACCTTCACTTGCAAAACCAAAATACAGAGAAAACGCAGCCATGATCAGCATTTGTCTTATGGTCAGATCTGAAACTTTTCCTCTGTGACGGATTATCACATAGATCATTCCTCCCATAACTGCAAATACCGCACCAGATGCTCCTGCGGATAATGTGTATTTTTCTGTCTGCATATCAAAAAACAAAGAGAGCAGATTTCCTCCAAGACCTCCAAGAATATAAATCAGAATAAATTTTATTTTTCCAACAACCGGTTCCAGCCGTTGTCCGAGAACAAACAGTACCAACATATTATTGATCAGATGGGGAGCTCCGAAATGCAGGAACATGCTGGTAAACATACGATACCACTGTCCCTGTTCAAAGATCAGAGGTGCATAAACCGCACCACATTCCAGCATATGCTGTCCATTCTCAGAGCCACCGGTAATCTCTACAATGAGAAAAATTAATGCATTTAACAGAATCAGCAATATCGTCACAGGTTCTTTTTTTATTTCTTCCACTTAAGTCCTCTTTTCTGTAACATCTCCGAAAAATCATTTCCAGTTTGTGGTCAGTTTATTGGACTATTTTATCAGATTTTCATTATATAAACAACCTGCGGTCTTCTATATAATACGACATAAACCCTGTTTTTTCGCTTTGTTATCTCAAAAAAATATAGCGGGCCTGTGCAAAATCTACTTCATCCTCATCTTTCAATAGATGTTCTTCTCCAGCTTTCAACATCTGCCCATTAACAGATGTTCCATTTCTGGAATTCAGATCTGTCAGATAATATTCTCCGTCTCTTTTTCTGATCTTGGCATGAATCCGGCTGACCGTAGGCATATTGATCACAGCGTCTGATGCTGTCTCCAGTTTTCCGATCACAACAATCTCCTGTTCAAGATATATCGTTGCCAGTTCTCCCGGTTCACGGCTTACCAGTGTGGCCGGACCTTTCACCAAGCCTGACGTAAGAACCATGGTTTCTCCGAATCCCTCTTCTGCCTCTCTTATCATTTCCTGTTTTTCTCCGTGTTTCTTTGATGTTTTTTCCATTTTCTCTTCCCATTCCGTTTCTATTCCTTCCTCTATATCCGTATCCATATTCTTTTCTTCTGAATATGCAGAATCTTTTTTTACAGAATTTTTCTTTTCTGATATTTTCACCGGAAGATCCTGTTCTTTCCTGGAAAATCTTTTTATCAGCCAGAAAGATAACATCCCCAGGATCATTATTCCCAGAACTCCACACAGAAAAATTTCAGTGCTTACCCTGGGCAGGTATCCTGTTGCCATTCCCATGGCAGCTCCCAGCAGAACCAGAACAGCTGCCGCAAATCCCGCTGCTTTTTTCCCTATATCTATTTTCTTTTCTGCATCCTCTTTCGACTTTTTCTTTTTTCTCTTTCCTGCCTTTTTTGATTTTTCTGTTTCTGCTTCAGAGTCCCGTTCCCAGTTTTCCATATCCCACAATTCTTCCTGTTCTTTCTCCGATGTTACTTCCTTCTGTACTGATACAGTTGCCTGTTTTTTTTCATATGCTTCAAAATCTTCCTGATTTCCATTGCTTACTTTATACAATTCTTCCTTGATATATTCCAGATGAAAGCTGTCCTCCAGTGCCCTTCTGTATACACTGTACCCCAGCATAACTGCCTTTCCATCCTCATGATCCAGTTTTGGAAGAAGATATTCTGCAAGATTCTGAAACTGCTCCTGTATCTCTCCATGAAATCCGGGCATATAGCAAAAGCGAACATTGTTCTTTTCCGCATCCAGATAAATATATTCCGGCTCCAGGATCAGCTGACAGGGATTCAGAAGATATTCCGACATCGCTTCCATCACCTGAATAAAACCGCCAAGAATTACCTGAAGTTCTTCCATTCCGATTTTTCTGTTTTCGAAAAGTGTAGTCATCGAATGTCTGGAAGTCACATCATAATACACCATAAATTTTCCATCGATTCCCTGAATACGGCATTGCAGAAGATCAGGTACCACATTTGCCACAATCATCCTCACCTGATAAGAATCCGTATTAATCGTATCTTCTCCTGTCAGTATCAGATAATTATGATTCATATCTCTTTTATATTCTGATCTCATTTTAATTTTTCACCTCTTTCAGCGCATCTGCCGCTCCCTTTATCCTGCGTATCCATCCTACAGGACGTAACGGTTTCGCTGTTCCGCTGACTGTAATATTCCATTTTTGTCCGAGAAACCCTGCCGGTATCTCCATACGATAAGTTACCTGCACATTTTTTTCCGCATTTGTCTGCATACTCAGGTTTTCCCCTCCAGGCAGTCCCTGGCTTCCAAGCATCCGTCCCTGAATATCCGCTGTCTCATATATATTTGCTTCTTTTTTATATCCTTCCATACTGCCACTTACTGCCGCCTCATATGCAGCTGCTGTCAACCACGCCCTGTTATGTACAAAAAAATCCAGATACAACATACTCATAATAACCGTGAGCAATAACGGCATCAGCAGTGCCGCTTCCAACGTAAAACTTCCTTTTTTCAGTTTTTTCACAAAAATACACCTCCAAGATATCCTGCAAGCAAAAATGGTACAAACGGTATTTCAATATCCCTCTGTTTTTTTAACACGAGAAGCTGAATTCCGGAATATATCCCACACAGCAAAAGCGCAGCAAAAAGTATTCCGATCAGCTCTCCTGCTGTCATCACAGACCCCATTGCTATTATAAGGAGACCGTCTCCTGCTCCGATCTCTCCTCCTGTGAGCGCAGATATTATTGCGGCAAATATCCCGATTCCCATTGAAATCAGCCCATCCGGCCACAAACTTCCTTCTGTTATCCTCCACAATATACCTCCCGCCAGGAACAGACAAAACACCGGAAAACAAATCTCTTTTTTCCGGATATCTGTCCATGTATTAATTCCAAGAAATGCCATCATACATATTTCGCCTCTGCTCATAGCTTCTCCTCTCATCCACAACGTCCACACGCACTCATTTCTCCGGATACTTCCGATTCTTTCACCATACGGACAGATCGTTTCAATGCACTGCAGCTTTCTCTGTTATGAAAACGATTGCTCTTTTTTGTGATATATACAACACCTGCGGGTTCTTGACCACGGCTACACAGTTCACATGCCTGATACTTTTCGCCGTATGTATTTTTCATATTTTTCACAGCTGATCCTGATACCTGCTGTACCGACAGATTCAGATAGCTGCATCCCAGTTTTCTGTGATATACAGTTCCTGACTCTGTGACATATACCATTGGCTGATTTTCTGCCGCCGTGTTTTCTTCTTCATATTTCACACCTGTCCACGCATGAACTTTTACTGTATTGTGGAACCAGACCCTTGGTAACGGCAGTAAACCGCCTACAGGCTGGCAGGAATATACATCTGGCAATACGATATTCTCCGCTCCGGAATTACCGGCTCCATATGCATACATTCCCGCCTCCTTGGCCTTCTGGCACAATTCTGTCAGATGCTCTGTCTGCACTTTATAAATATCCATAAACGAGATCAAAGTGATCACACCAAACAAAAATATCGGAAGAACCAGAGCAGCTTCCACGGTAAGACTTGCCCTTTTCAAAAAGGTGCACAGGGATGCCTTTCCAGAAAGTGGTTTCCTGCTCATCGGGGAAAGCAGAAAAAACCTTCTCGGAGAGCGCCTTTCTCTTTTCTGATCCAGTCTGTTTATCTGATTTTTATCTTCTTTTTCTTTCTGAAAAAGCATCCCTGTACACCTCTCTTTCTATTCATA
>OIZE01001006.1_pt1 | contig 19452 bp, 16 predicted proteins | sample 1588421 | NCBI WGS metagenome assembly OIZE01 (sample SAMN03283251) | human gut metagenome | biome: human-associated habitat; material: feces | host: Homo sapiens | place: USA | collected 2013 | reverse complement strand
GACTTGCAAGGCAGTTTGGCTATATTTTTTCTTTAAACTTTAATCCGCCTATCAAATGAAATTCCAGCTCATGTTGGCTTTTAACAACAATCTTATCAACAATGCTTTCAAATGCCGATTCTTCAAATTCCGTCATAGGATTTTCTCTTTTCTCAAAGAAGTCAATCAGCATATCTATCTGGTCAAGAGTTTCGTCCTCATCATCGAAACGTGTAAGCTTTTTCAGTTCTGCTTGCAGTTTATTGATCTTTGCCGTAAGCTCAGTAGTCTGCTCAATGTATTTAGCCTCGTCAAGAAATCCCTTTGTTTTCAGTCTTGCGAGGACGTGAGTTTGTTCTCGAAACTTGGCGATTTCTTTGTGGATATCCATAACCTGAGTTTGACCACTGTATTTTTTCAGTTTTAAATCTTGTAATGCTGTTTGAAGTGGTATAAGGACAGTTTGGTAATTGTACCACAGCTTGTTACACAAACAGATAAAAGCCAAGTAGATTTTGCTTTCCGGTATGCTTCCGTTTTCGCAATCCGATGCATTAACGTCATGTGTACGGCATATCCAGTATGCACCGTTTCTTCGGTTTCTGTGCTTATATGTCGCTCCGCATTTACCGCAGCAAATTTTCCCGGACAATGCATATTCATTGCTTACAAAATCTCTATGTCGAGATAAAAGCAATACTTGCACCTTATGAAAAATATCCTTATCAACAACAGGCGGATTAACATTTTCTGCATAGTATTTCTGTTTCTCTCCGTAATTTCTTTTCTTAACGTGCGGCAGCGTTTCGGTAACGTAACTTTTCTGAAAAAGAGCGTCGCCGATATATCGTTCATTCTTAAGCACGTATTTCACATTATCCGCTTTCCACAAAACCGACTGCTTGCCGCTTTGTATATTCATACTGTTAAGCTTGTCTGCAATTGCCTGCAAACCGTATCCGCTGACATACCATTCAAACATCTGACGAACTATCTGCATTTGATTTTCATCAACTTCCAAATCACCGTTTACCTTTTTAAAGCCGAACGGCGGAGTAGCATTTTTATACGTTCCGTTTTTCATTCTCTTTTGAATACTCCACCGCATATTCTGCGAAATCGAAGTGGACTCTTCCTGTGCCAGACCGCCCATAATCGTTATCATCATTTCGTCGGTCATATTGTCTGTATCAATATTTTCTTTCTCAAAAAGTATCGTTATGCCAAGACTTTTCAGTTCACGGACGTTTTTCAGACAATCTCTTGTGTTCCGGGAAAATCGGCTGATAGACTTAGTGTAAATCCTATCAATTTTACCCCTACGACAGTCCTTTATCATTCGCTGAAACTCGTCACGCTTGTCCTCACGAGTACCTGTTATTCCCTCATCGGCATATATGTCCACAAGCTGTTCTCTGTCAGACTTTTCAAAAGCTTTTTCATAGTATCTTGTCTGTGCCATAAATGAGTTGAGCTGATTTTCGGAATCGCTTGATACTCGGCAATATGCAGCACAACGGATTTTGACTGCTTTTTCTTCTGTTATCGTCGGCTGTATCACCGTTACAGTTGGCATATTCTCACCTCCGTTTTACCAACAAGGATACCACAATTCTTTCTGAATTTGAATCACCAAACCCAATAAAAGTATTTGTCTGAATCTGTGCAGTTTTCACGTTTGTCTGCTTGTCCTGCTGCTGTGCAGAGAGCCATTGTAAATACTCCAGCTGTACCGCCTATGATTAATCCGATAATAAATCCTAACATTTTATCCTCCTTAAGCTGCATCTTTTGACGACGCAAATTCTTTGTAAATATCTTCTGTGTTTCTGATGTTGAAATCCTGTTTCTCGGTAGCTTCAAGAATTTCATCAAGCTTATGCTCTACAAAAGCTTTTGCTATCTTTTCGAGATACTCTGCCTGTCCGTATTTCATCATATTTTATCGCCTTTCTTCCTGCACATTTTTGTGCAAAATATTTTTCCCGACTCAGTATTTGACCATACGCATTTTCTGCATTCTTCTCCCTCGACATAAACATTATTGCTGTTTTTTATCTTTAAAAACCTCTTGCGGATTCTGTCCCAATCGGCAATGTCTTTTTCATCAAGCAATACTTCTCCCTCCAATCTTTATATATACAACTCAAATACAGAAAAAGCTTCTGCACTTGAGTTATATCCGCACCGTGAGATATGCGGTGCGGAATAACGTAAATTCGTTTTGCCTTCGTCTGATTCTATCAGACGTTTATCCGTGATATTTGTTCTCAACAACCGTCACGGCGGAACTCTGCAGGCGATCGACAGCGTATCGATCTCATGGGCGTTTCACCCGCTATTTCAGCCCTCATTGGAAAGTATCATTATCCTCACACGTTTCATTGCCGACTTTGATAGCTATTCAAAGGTCTGAACTTCATATTTATCGCTCGCTCATTTGAGGTCTTGGCGTATGGTTCATATGGCTGCCGAGATTTCATACCGGCCGTATGATTAACGTACTTGCAGAGTTGATATTCAATTTTCAAGATGCTTAAGGAGCTTTTCTTTCCCCTTACACTTGTATAGGGGAAGAAACAAGGAGTTTAACAACCGTTTTTTATTGAGATTTTAAAAGTTTGTTTAGTCTGTACAAAATCCCATGTTTCTTTTTGTGCACATTTTGCTGTGATGTATGTAAAATATCAGCAACTTCCTGCTCGGTTTTGCCACAAAAATATATCATGATAATTATTGAGTGCTCATCATCAGGTAGGTTAGCAAGACATTTATACAGCTCCGAATATTCCGCTTGTCTGATAATACACTTTTCAACCGAATCATCATCAGTACGAAACTCCTTGAAATTTTCAAGATTTCCGTTGATGCTGCCTCTCAATGCCGAAAACTGAATTTCGTGTTTATAGAACGACTTATTGTTATCGTCAATATTCCACTGGGTTCTGTCGTAATATGTACGAACCGTTTCATTTACCTCGACTTCAACGTATTTCTTGGTTATCGTGTCATAAACACGCACCGTATTTTTACTCATTCTTTATTCCTCCGTTTTGAATTTTTGTTTTGAATCAAAACGAAGGCTTACGGATATTTGGCAATATAGCATTGCCATGTCTTAAAAATGGGCATAAAAATACTCCGTTTCTATTTTTTAATTAGAAACGGAGTACGTTACAAAATAATTTATGTAACATTAAGATATTTTATTTGTTTAGTATATATCTAATCATCGTATTTTGAACGTAGCCATCTGCATCTCCAAATAATACCGAATAATTAACATTCATATAATTAAGATCTATTAATGCTTTGGATGCCTCACATCCTGGTAAATGTAATTTATATAAAACTGGCTCGTTAGCACTACTATTGCAGCCTCTTTCATATTCTTCTATATATTCATCTAATGAATTATGATATGTATTTAGTAATGTGTATAATGACTGCTGATACTTTTGTCTATAATTCGTGCTTGATCTTGGTTGAATTATGTTAACACCACAAATTTCAGATATAATAGGAGCTTTAATATTTAAAGCATATATAGCGATATCTCCATCATACCCTCTTACATAACTAGAGGAAAATGCAAAAAATGCTGCAATATATATGCTATAACTCCAATCTAATAGTCGTGTTGGTAATCCATGATGACGAGCAAAAGCTAATTTTTCATATTTGTCCATTGATTTAAGCTCTGGAATATAATAGTCACATTCTTCTTCAAATATCTCTAACAATTTGTTAGCTTCGTCTTCCTTACTTTTCCCATTTAATTGAGGAAATTCCCTGTCAAAAGTTGAAGTTAGTTTAAAATCAGAACTACCTTGTCCACGAAAAATAAATTCACGTTCTGAATATCTACTTTTAGCAGTGAAAATATCCTTATCAAATTCGCTCTTAAACTGTTCCCAATTATCATAAAAACAATCCTTTTTCATCATAAAAGTTGCACCTCATTCCTAATGTTAAAATAGCTAGTAAATCAACTAAATAACAGGACGTGATCTCAAATTTTTTATATCTAATGCATCAATCATGCACGAACGTAAAACATATTCGTCATAATTTTGATCTAAACATGTGCTTATTGAATTATGGTTCATGTAAAAATACACTTGTTCATTGTTCACGTATCCTAATATTCCGTTGAGCCATAAAATATCTAATATATGAATATCTCTTCCGAATATTTTTTTCGATTCTTCTACTAATTTTTTTAAATCGTCTTTTTTGAACGTATCTGTATCTAGGTTTTTCAAAACTTGTCGCAACATATTATATCTACTCTTTGTATATTCATCCACAGAAGTATAGACATCACTAAATGAATGTGAATTTTTGGGCATTTCATCTATAACTATTTGCTTTGCGCAAATAGCTAACATTTCGTCACCTATTTCTTTCGCACAATTTGAAACCCTAAGTCGAATTTCTTCTTCAACATCCAAATTAGATTGTTCTAATTTTAATACTTTAATTTTTGATAATGAATTACAAATATTAATAATATCGCGTGGAATACATCTTGTATGCCTTATAATGTAGTTGGTCACATCTTCACTGCAATTTCTTACTTTGTTATGCATTTGAGAGATACCCAACCACTCTTGTATGTTTTTATTATGAAAATTTCCAATAAAGAAGCAATCTTTCAGCAATCGGATTTTCTCATCAAGGAAGTAAGATAAAGACTTTTTATTCCAGTGAAGCCTTAATATATGTGATTCATTAGCTATTTTTGTTTGATGTTCACTTCTTTTTATAGAGGCAAATACCGTATCACGAATATTTACAATTATATGTAGCTTTTCCCTTATAATATTTACTGAAAGCATTTTATAAACGGCAATAAAAAGACCCTTTTGGCATTTTTGCCAATAGGCAGGAGCATGTTCATAATCATCATCTATTGAATCCAAAAAAATATATATTGGAGGAGATATTCTTAAAACCTTATGAATTAATAATTCTTTTACATTAAACCATACTTTGTGATTTAAAAATTCATCTACCTTGTTTTTTGTATCATATATATATAATATCTGCACAAAATAATTATAGACTCCCATCCTGCAATCATATGTTAATTTTAAATCTTCAAAGTATTTTTTTAATAAATTTAAATTATCTTCTGATACCCTTTCATTTAATTCTTCTACGTTTATAAATAGCGACATTACGGAACAATAAATAGCCTTTTCCCATAGCAATTTCCATTTTTCGTTTAAAATATCAGAATTATAATGCTGTGAAAATTTAATGACTAAATCTGTTCCATCACATGAGTTTTCAATATCAGATAAAAAAACTGAATTGTAGTTGCTTTTATTTTTCTCTAATACCCTTTCACGTAACACACACATATAATGTGTTTTACCTGAACCTTTACTACCAACAATAAATCTCATTGATATGAATTCTTCGCCTACACCACCTACTGCCGCAGATCGTGGTATTATATCAATAAAATTTTCAACAAGATCTTGTGGATTAGATTGTGCTCCATCTGTGTTTCCAAATGGATTTATATCATACATAGCGAATCACCTTAATCTTAATTAAAAATAAAATGTATAATTAAACTAAATTTATTATAAAATCATCACCATAAAAAGTCAATACATTTGCACTAAACGCTGATTAGGCGCACCGAACGTCAAAAAGCGTCCCGATTTTACACGGAACGCTCTTTTTTTACATATGGAATCGTAATTTCCACTATGAATCTGTTGCCATTGACTTCTACACAGTAAATGCCGTCGTATTTCTCTACTACCCTTTTTAACTTCTTCCTCATAAGCTTGTCTGATATGATTAGTTTTAAAACCAGTCACCTTAATATCCTCTAATATAGTCTGTATTTCTTTTTCAGTATATTGAGGATTAACGAATCTATATAGCCCAATTCTTCAATCCACCAGACTTATAAACGGGGATCGTCCGTATTGATGCCAAGCGTCACTTCTATTTTTTATAAAATTCTTTTAAATAATCATCGGGAATACGCAAATCCAGTTCTTTTTTAAGTTCATGAAAATATTTTTTCCATTGAATTGAAATTTTTTCCCACCAACCATCAATTGAGGTTTTAATAAGTATAGCCTCATTATTATCACCCCAATCATAACATATGCAGCATCCGCAAGCACCTTGACCATAATTAAAGCGCATATCAAAATAGTCACAATACTTGAATCCCAAACTAAATTCTTCATGTCCATTGCCGTAAAAAGCGTCTATCAAATTAAAATTCGAAACTAAACTACCAAAATATTTTTTCATTTCAGTTTCCACTATTTTGGCTTTTATTTCTGCTCGATTTTCATTCATTATAAAAACCCCTTTGCTTTTAAAAATTTCTTGGGAATCTGCTTTTTTACATCTGTCGTTATATATTTTATCAAACTGTCACAAAGCTTATCAAAGTCGGTATTAAGCGATGACGAAAATAGCATTTTCTTTTCACTGCGATTTGTTATGATAAAAAAATATAAGTTGTTATCTCTAATTTCAACCTCAAATGGATAATAATCATAAACGATTGAAGACATTTTATTATTACAAAAAGTAACAGTATCTATTAAATGCTTGTCATAACTACGTATTTTTTGAGTTAATGTTCTAAGTAAATTAAATTTTTCATCTAATTCCATACCAAAAATCTCCTACTGAGAATAATTTGGGTTCTTCTGTTTTCTCTTTTTTATGTTCAATGCTTTGCTCTTGAACATTATTCTGAATAATAGATTTAGGATTACTATCCCAAATGCCTTTAAGCTCGATTGTATAGAAACGACGCAGGAATACTTGCGTCCTTCAAGGAGTTTCTGTGCAAGATAACGGAAAATTGGCAAGTTAGACGTACACAAAGCCGTTAGGCGGTAGTTGTGCGGTGTCACCATAAAGATCTGAATTACAAATTGATTACCAAGGTCTTAAACTTTGAATTCGTTTAACAAAAGTTCCGTCGTCAGGTGAAAACACAAATCTGAATCCGTTGAAATCATTTACAATTAATTCACCATCAATATAATTAATCATTACATACGGCGAAATAAACTTATATTCCGGACATACCCTTTCTTTATTCTGAATTCGCCAGATAACATTCCCTTCCATATCAACGGCATATACGTTGTCGATTTCATCAGATTTTACAGACGCATCCAGTTCATTTAATTGTACAATTATCCTATCATCAAATAAAACAAAAGAATAAATGTTATGTTCAAAATAAACGGCAGAGTTATTAAAATATAGATTATTCTGATTAATTTCTACTATAAAATCTTTATCTAAGTCTGATCTTTGAAAAGGCTTATTATTTTTTTCAATAATGTTACCTGCCATATCAACAGCATATAAATCTCCGATTTCTAGCTGTACAATTATCTTTTGTTTCAAAATTATTACAGACTTAACATTATAATCAAAGCAAACATCATAACTATTTATATGAATCCATTTTTCAGATATTATCATTCTTAATACCATACTATATTCCTCATTATGATAACAATCTTTCATTGTAAAACTCTCCTATTTCTTGCCTCATAAGATCAAATTGAACACCTCCACCATTTCCCCATTCGGATATTCCGTTTGCGATTCCAAATCTGATTCTTGAACCTTTTGGCAACTTTACATCACAAATATATTTAGGAACATTTTGCAAAGCAAATCTATTTTTTATTTCTATTGGAGAAAGTTCTTTAATCTCATTGTAATTCATAATCCAACCGCCGTATTTACCAGATATTTCACCATCATACACTCTAACAAACGTGGTATTTTCAGTTAATTCGATAGTTGTTACATTAGTTCCCGGCTTATAAGGGGGATTTGTATATCCATTTTGTTTTAAAATTTCATTTACGTTTTCAGCTGAATTAAAATCAATTACATCAGAGCATGCCCAAGAAGGAATATCATCATATTTTGACATCAAAACAAAAAATTCATCACTCTGCTTTGAAGCAGTTTTTACAAACAATTCCGCTGCGTCGTCATCAAGGTTATTAATTGCCTTGACAAGATAATCGCCGCCCTTAACAGCAACTTTAAAGCCATCATCACCATAGTCTCTTATCAAAGCTGCAACAGCGTCTTTATCCAAAATCTTATTTATCGCAACAATTGCTTCATCATCATACTTAGAAAGAATAGCAACAATATCAGAAGCTTGACCGGATTTGAATATTGAGTCAAGCAACTCTGGAGATATCTTTTTGGAAACCTCATATCCGCATACCTTTGCAACCTCTTCTTTAGCGTATTGCTTTAAGAGATATCTCTGATAAAGTTCGCTTGACGCAATAACCTTATTATTTAACTCCCATACTGCTCCTGAAATACTTCCAATCAGTCTTTGAACAAAGGGGATTTTCATGAATACTTTTGCAATAGGTTCAGCTAATTCCCCCAGGGCAACAAAAATAAAATCTTCTATACATCTGCTTTTTGTTCTTGCCGCCAGTTCTGCAGCAGCTAATGCATCACCGTTCATTGCTTTATTATATAACTTAAGACTGTCATTCCAGTATGTTACCGCAGAAATCGCAAGTGAAACTGTTAAGGCAAACATAACTACAGAGCCGACAATATTTCCTGTTGCAAGCATTGCCGCTCCTGCTGAAAGTGCTTGAAATGCAAAAAAGAATTCAAGTATTTCACACAAATTTGCACCTATCATATCAGCGGTGACATAATCTGTGTTTACCGCACCGTTCAGACCGTTTGTAAGTTTAAATGCGAAACTGTTTTCAGAATCGTCTATTATTATATATCCGGTTCCTGTCCAATTTCCAAAAGTAATATTTTTTTCTGGAACAATAACGGTTTGTCCGTTATTCACAGCTGAAAGTACTTCTGATTTATCACTTTCATATATGTCCAAGCTATCAATTTCATCTTTGTTTGCAGCAGAAATATATTTTATTTCTATACCTTGACTTGAAGCAAAGGAAAAAATCTTTGCTGTTGATAAACTTCCAATACCAACTAATTCATCCAACACCAGACTCTCCAGATAAGAAGAAACATATCCCGAAGCAAAGCGATAAGCGTATTCGTCGTCGGCGTTATTCCTGTAACTTACTGTGGAGGCATAGTTTCCCAGAATATCAACGCTGAACGAACCTTTTGTCTCGATATCCTTAGAAAATGCGGAAACAGTAACGCAAGGCTCGTAGCTGAATACGCCGTAGCTCAGATATCTTTCGGCATAGATACGGTTAGCCCCTGCCAGTACCTTATTCTCAATGTCAAGCTGCGTGAAATACGTCGTTCCGATAAGGCTGAGGAAGTTGCCTATATACTTATCGTTGTAGACGTTGCTTTCGTTTACCTTTGCCTGCTCTTCGTCGGTGAGCGGCATTTTTCCATACGCCGTCAAAAGCGACTGCGCAGAAATATTTTGATTATCCGTAGATATAGAGTTTACGGAGCCTACAAGAATTTCCTTGGTATCATCTAATGTTCCGTTTGATGAAACAGAAGCAATGTTGAGATACTGCGTTTTGCCGATTGACGTTAAAGCGCCGTTCCACTCGTAAATAATCTTGTTGTCAATGTAAAGAGCAGGCGAAATAGTATCGGCGTATTGTGCCCAATAGTCATTTTTCAGATTATAGATACTGCTTGGAGTTCCGTCTCCGAAAATGCTGTAAAACTCTTTGTTGGGAACATATCCGACCGTTATAGTCGAAATGTATGCCTTGGGTCCCGATATCACCTGCTGATAACCGTTATTAATACCGATTTTGAGCAGATCGGTGTCGACAATCTTGGAGTCGTAAATATTTTTAACTTGTTCTTTAATTGTACCACAAATATACGGCAATTTCAAGGGAATTTTTGATATATTCTTCTGAACGATCATCTTGCCGGTAACATTAACCGATATTTCTTCAGAAGACTGATCGTCAAACTTGCTTAAATACAAATAAAAGTCGGAAGAATCCTTGAAATCGGAAATATCAACATCGATATTCTGTTTTTCGATCTCGTCCGAAATACTCTCTACCTGCTTGTATTTCTTGAAACTGATATCGAGTTCGTATTCCTTGCCGTCGATAGTAGTTTTTACCCATGTATGGTCAAAGTAATATGTATCGGCAGACTTGCTGACTTCCTTGCCCTGGATCATGAAGATCTTCAGAGCAATTTCAATGTTGTCGGCGGCTGTCAGATTAATCAGCTGCCGCTCTGTCACTCCGACAGTTCCCGTAACATACTCAGCCTCATACCCCATGTACCTGAGCATAGCGATAAGCAAGCTTGCGCAGTCAACATCGTTACCGCCGTTCTGCTCGTATGTACCGATTGCGCCTTTTCGTGAACCTTTGTAAAACTCCGTGTTTACATTGTTGTAAAGATATTCGTATACCGCAAGGGGCGTTTCGAGATGGTCTACTAAATCAGCCATTTCCTCAGTCATCTTTGTTTCCGTTTTTTCATTGGAATCAAGGATCACTCTTGCTCTTGGTTCGGGAGTATACTTGTTTTCATAATTTCCTGTTTCTTCATCATCGTCACCGATATCGATTTTTTCTTCCGTAACGGTGATGTATACGGTCTGACTTACGGTATTTCCTTTCTTATCTGTTGCCGTAACAACAAGCTCGAAGGTGCCTGTCTTATCGGAAACAAAGCTGAACCCGTCTTCGTTTTCCGTAACAGTTCCGCCGTTAGCAGTGCATGACAGCGAAACCTCTCCAAGAACCGACGAGGTACTTACAACCAGATTGGTTGTTTCATTGGGATTGATATTGTCCTTTTCTACGGTAACGCCGAGCTTAAGCTCAAATACCGGATCTCCTTCAGTAATGGTAACGGTCAGAGTTTTTTCGGTATAGTTTCCGCTTTCGTCTTCGGCACGGACAACTATCACATAATCGCCCGTTCCATCGGGAGTATATACTGCCTTGTCGTCCTCAAATATTACTTCTTCGCCGTTTACAGTTCCAGTAATCGTTGCTGAGCCGCTGTCATCTATAGCCACAGCGGTTATTTCAATATTTTTGTCCTCTGTAAATTCAACAGTTACGTCAAGCTCAGGTGCAGTCGTATCTATCAGTTGATTGCTCAGAACGGTGAAATCATATGTGTAAACCGTATAATTTCCGGTATTATCGGCTGCCGTGACCTCAAGAGTATGCTTTCCCGCTGTCAGATTCTCAAGCACAGCTTTGCTATCGTTAACGTTAATTTCATTTCCGTCAAGCTTTGCGGTAATAGATGCAATACCGTGTTCGTCACTTGCCGTTATCTCGGCGATTACGGTGTCGCCTTCTTTTGGATTATTGTCAGAGAGAGTAACGCTGACTTCGGGAGCAGTACTGTCAACAACTTCAATTTCAAGAGTTCCGGTGAATACAGCTCCGCATTCATCCTGAACCTGCCATACTATCTGATGTACTCCTACAGGAAGTCCCTCGGCGGATATCTTATCGTTTTCAATGGTCATCAGAACGCCGTCGATTGCTGCCTGCTGATCGGTTATGTTTAGGTTATCTGAATATACAAGCTGAACTTCAATAAGCTCATTTTCATTGTAAGTGGTTTTTGGAGTTACAAGTTCAAGACTTACAACAGGCACGGTAAGTTGAAAATCCGTATTATTGCCTGCTTCGTCTGCTGCATGAACGTCTATTATAAGGTTGCCGGATTTCTCCGGAACATAACTAAAGCAACCATTTTCATCGAGGGCTATAGCAACTCCGTTGACCTTGACTGTGAACTCCACAACTCCAGTATCATCTGAAGCTATAAATCTGAAATCGCCTGATTCGCCTGCCATCATCATTTTGGGGACGGAATATTTAACTACAGGCTGATTAGTGTCTTTGCTCTCTTCTCCCGAAACGTTAAGAACAAGAGTCGTATCAGAAGTATTTCCGGCAATATCCTCGGCGGTCAACACAAATACATATTCGCCAGCGGTTTCAGGTGTGAATATATACTGATAATTTTCATTAAGAGTGATTTCTTCGCCGTTAAGAGTTACGACGTAATCCTTGATTCCGTTTTCATCGCTCATAACAACCGAAACGGTAACGGTATCGTTTGCGTGGATTTCGTCACTGTCGGATCTAAGCTCAACGCTCGGAGCGGTTCCGTCCACAACTATCGCCTTACTGCTTTCACCGTAAAGGCCAAGCACATTTGCCGCCTTTACATTAATTGCAATTATACAGTCGTTCTCGGGAGCGGTAAAAGTGAAATTACCGTCCTCGTCTGTCGAAACGCTTTCGTTTCCTGCTTTAACTTCATATTCGGCAATCTGCGCTCCGTTAAGATTATTGATCCTTCCGCTGACTGCAGAGCCTGTCTTTACAACTGTTGGAACTTCTATATCAATGATAGGAATGACTACGTTTTCGTCGTTCAGTACGGTTATCGTTTTACTTACAACAGTTTCTGAATTGCCGTCGGAAACAGTAAGGGTAACTGTATATTCGCCGGATTCATTAAACTTGAATGAAGCGTAAGGCTTGTTCGAGTTGCTGATAATTACATTTTCATTATCGCACGACCACTTGAAATCAAGCTGTGTGCAGAATGCGTCGTCCGCAGTTTCTGAGGATAGGAAAAGTCTTTTGCTTACGCAAGTCGTATCCAAACCGACGATTTTGGTTTCCGGGGCATTGTTTATGTAATTGACATTATCTGAGTCATCAGAAAGTACGGTAATATCGAAAAGCTCCGGAGTTTTGCCGGTTGATGAGACGTTCATCTCAACAGACAATTTAACATATCTGCCCGAAAGATTTTCAACGTCCGCATGATTGGTGATGTCGACCCAATCGCCGAATGCGTTTTCGTCGTTTCCGGCGCAAGCCTTTACCGCGATCATTCCGTCATCATAGAGCCTGCCGTTCCAGTAGATATTCTTCCATACGGTATCAGTAGTTTTGCTGTCGTATACCGCCGTCCATGCACCGGTTTCTTTATAGCTGTGAACAGGCATAACAATATCGTCAGCATAAACTGTAGCTGATTCGCCGTTTCTGTTGAAGTATGTGCAGGATACATTGTCTGCAATATTAAACAAGCCGGACTCCGTATTGGTAACAAAAACAGGTACGGTTATTTTCTGAGTTTCATCAATGGAAATTTTCTCATAGTTCCATTTAAGCGTTTTGGTCCCGTCCTCATTTTCAATGATCTCTGTAGGCTGCGGTTCGATTGAAGCAATGTCTATATCCGCTTTCTTTGATACAGTCATTTCAAATGAAATGTCCTTGCCTGCCGTATCAAAAACTTCTGCGGCAAACTGCTGCATCATTTCATTGATCTGCTCTGCCGTGGGACTGTTAAGATAAATACCGTTGCTGTTTGCGGCTACCGTCTGCATCTGCTTACTGTCGTTTCCGATGGAAAGAGCAAAGATTCTTATGCCAAGATCATATGCGTCTGGTGCAGCTTGTGCAGATTTAGATGAATCTCCACCGTCCGATAAAAGAATGATATATTTTTGCCTCGAATTATCCTCCAAATTATTGAAACAACCAATTGCCTTATTAATACCGCTGGCAATATCTGTACCGCCATTTGCATTCAATTTGTTAATAGCACTATTTAATGAATCCCTATCATATGTGAAATCCTGTAAAACAGTCGCATTTGAGGTGAATTTAATTATCGCACATCTGTCATTCTCTTTCATCTGTGCAACTACTTCTCTCGCAGCATTCTGAGCATTAGTTCTTCTTGAACCGCTCATACTTCCCGAAGTATCTACAACAATAGCAAGATCTACGTTGTTTTCTTCAACTTCCTGCGAACCAAATCCGTCGAGATCGAATTCAAAGTTAATGGTATCTTCTGACTTACTAAGAGCTGATTTGTCTGATTTTACAGTAAGACCTATACCGTTTGCCGCATCATCAATTTTATAGCTGTTTTCCAAAGAAACATTATCGTTGTATGTACGCTGATTTAAAGTCAATTCATCAGCGACATCAAGTCCAAGGCCGTCGAAATCTCCCTCGTTGAAATCGTCATCAAAAGTATATGTTTTAGAAATTGCGGATTTAGTCCCAAGCAGTTCCCAATCAGAATCGCTGCTGGTAACATTAAATATACTTCCACTGAAATTAATCTTATCGGCAAAGATTCTGCCGTTTATATTTGCGATATTAGAATTAAAGGCAACCGTACCATTAGGAGCGTACATTATACCGTTCATATCGATATTTGTGCCGTTGATTGTAATATTTCCGTTTTTGGAATAAAGCACAACACGACCTGCAGAGATAAAATCGTTCACGTTATATGTAATATCTCCATCAGCGATAATATAGCAGTTTCCGTCAAAAGTCGTACCGCTGATCTCGACCTTTCCGGTAGTTTTAACTGCGCCGTCTATAACGTTTTTATCCTGTATCCTTACGACATCTTCATCGGTGAGCTCATAAGCACCTGCCATTTTATGAATACGTGCATCCCAATCGGGCATCGTTTCCTTTTCGACGTTTTCATTTCTTTCGTCGATATTGATCTGCCAACCATTGGTTGTTATCGTTTTAACAGCGTCTACTTTGCCGTTAAGATAAAGTTCAGAGGCATTACTTATAAAGCCCGCACCTGTGTATACATTGCCGTTAAATGTACTTTTCCAGCAGTTAAGCTGAAAATTTTCCGTACTGCTGCCGGAGAAAAGTGTGTATGGGGAAACTTCTTCGATTTTATCGGTAGTACCCTCCCATTCACAGATGAACCCAAAATTTTCTGCACCGAAAAAAGCTTCACCATTACAGTTACCGGAATTGTTAAGATCATTCCAATAACCAAATGTCCCGGAAGGAGACATAGGATTAGTGTTTTTATACATCATCAGGCAGTCTTCCTGATTTAAATAATTATCAGGCTGACCAGGAGTCCACTTAGCAAACAGAGAGAAATCCTCGTTTGTAAGCCAAGTCCATTCGGAGGAACTTTTTAATCCGCCAAGCCAATAGGAATTTTTCGATCCACTTTTCAACAAGCTTTCTACACTTTCTTGTTCTTCAGGTGAAGTAATTGTGGCTAAATGACCGCCGAGATTCTCGCAATATTCCTTTGCTTCCGTCCAGCTCATGGATTCATCAAAGAGCTGATATCTATTTCCGTCAAAGGATGTAACTTTGCTATTGCTTTCATTCGTTGAATTATCATCGGCAAAAACGCTCATTGGTAAAATTGCTATCATGTTAAAGGTTATGGCGGCGCTGATTGCCGTTGATATGACTCGCTTATTAAGAAAGTCTTTTAGTTTGCGCTTCATTATTATTCCTCCATAATTTTATTTTTACTACAAATTATCGTGTTTTTAATCTTACCTGATATAAGCATTACGCTTAATGCTGTAAAATTCAAGAAAATACATGAATACAGTAAATCAAAAGAAAAATAAGTACTTATGACACCTACTGTAGCTTCAATACACCATATTAATAAACTTTTTTTCCTATATATTTTTATTTCAATCTCATCCAATGGTTTATTGAGATCTTCTACCGGCGATAGTAAAATTAATACTATCGCTGAAAATACTATTGAAAAGTAAAAAAACAGCTTAGTTATTCTAAGAAACTTAAATATCAAAGCAGTTAATATTAGCATCGACAATGAAAAGAAATAACATCTTACAGGCGTTTTAGCATGAATTCCGCCTGCAAATGATCTGAGGGGTGTATAAAATAAGGTAAAAAACAAAACTGAAACAAGCTTGTCGCAAAAAACTCCGACAATAACAATAGTTATTAGAAATATAAACTTACTGATCAGTACAGTAATACCAAATTCTATAATCTCCGATTCGTCGTTTGAAAAATATTTTTGGACAAGCTTGTTCAGTTTTGAGTGAAAAGTGTCACGCATTTTGTTTAGAATTTTCTCAGCTTCTTTACTTTTTCAGGCAGCTTAGGCTGATGAATCCACCAGAGGCATGTCTGGTTTGCAGATTGCTCCGCTGTTTTAACAGAGGTTCTTCTTACAAATCCGAGTACCTTTTCTTTTAATGTTTTTTTCATTTAAAACTCCTCCTTAAAAATAAATTAAACATTTATGACGTAAATCATATTAAATCATTATATATACAAAATCCTCAATTTGTCAATACATTCGCACTAAACGCCGATTAGGTGCACCGAACGGCAAAAAGCGTCCCGATTTTACACGGAACGCTCTTTTTTTACATATGGAATTGTGATTTTCACTATGAATCTGTCGCCATTGATTTCTGCACTGTAAATGCCGTCATATTTCTCTACTGTCCTTTGTACATTCTTCATTCCTATTCCAAGATGATTTTTCTTTGTTGAAATGAACTTTCCGTCCGGTTCACGGTTTATCTGAGCATAATTATTCGATACGTTTATCAGCACAAAGCCTGCCATATAGTTTATTACCAATCTTACTTCTCTATGGTTTTGATCAAGCTTTTCAACTGCCTCGTAGGCATTATCCAGTATGTTTGCCAGTATCACTGTTATATCCATATCTGAAATGAAGCTCAGATCGGTATCATCATAATCCACAACAAAATTAATATTCTTCAGCTCCGACTGAAGTATCTTGTGATTGATTATTACGTCCAGTATTGCATTTTGACTTTTAAATTGAGGCTTTGTCCGTTCTATTTCCTGTGCGAAATCGGACAGATATTTTTCTGCTTTCGCTTCCTTATCAGCCAAAAGACCGGACAAGGTTTCCAGATGTCTGTTGACATCGTGCGTTATCTTCTGTGATTGTTCGTATTTTTCAAGCAGATCTCTGTATAGCGTCATCTGCGTAGCCGCCTGCTGCTGAAGCAGCTCGTATTCATATTTAACCTCGCTGCCTCTTGAACTTTTGAATATCAGATATGCAACAAGAAGATTAATCAGAAAATATCCGCTTAAAACTATGAGCAATACCGTTGTCGTTTTCTCATCGGAGGCTAATTTTGTTGTATAGCCTATCATTATTATCTCAAACGCAAATAACAGCAAATATGCCGCTATTCCTGTCAGCGTTATGCTTGGAATTTGCTCCTTACGCTTTTTTATCGTCATATATACTGTTTCAAATATTACAAACATCATGAACCAGTTTATCAAATAACTGCTCAGCAAATTTCCTTCTGCAAGATATTCATTTATCGTTTTATGCGTTATCAGCGGAATTATTATTACGGAAGCAAACTCTGTCATCAGAAGGAACAAAAGCGCCGCCGTATTAAACAGAATATATGAGTATCCCTCAGTTTTATAGAAAATTTTATTGTACATATTTATCGAAAGAACTACCAGAACATAGTTGATAAATTTAAGCTCGATCGGTTGGAGAAGTGCAAGCAGAACCGATATCCCAATAATTAAAGCTATCTTCAGATATGCCATTCTTTTTTTCGGAGGATAATAATACGGATATATTTTCTCTGCAAAAACAAACAGCATTATGTTTGAAATTATATTCATTACCGTGGTTATCATTTTACCTATTCTCCAGTCTTTTATGAAAATATTCGCTCAGAATATTCTGAAACTTCTTTTTCCTTTTATGAGCAGTATTTATTGTCATTCCATTATCAAAGAGCAAAACACATTCTTTCATATCAAAATCCTTTACTCTGTTAAGATTAACAAGATACGATTTATGAGGTGAGGCAAATCCGTAAGCCTCGTACTCACTTTCCAAATTTAACAAAGATGTTGAGATCCTTATGCAATCGTTATTATACATATACACGTTTATCTTTCTATTTCCGATATATTCAAAACAGCATATATCGGAAACGTCTGTAATGTAATTCGTTCCGTCAATTTGTTTAAATACCACCGTATTCTTTTTATCCCTGCATTCATTCAAAAAATCGTTAAGAATTTCATTTATTTTTTCTTTCACAACAGGCTTTTTAATATATCCGTAGGCATGAACCATAAATGCAGCATCACGATATTTCGTAAAATTCGTTACATACACGATATGCAGTTTATGATTTGTCTGCCTTATTTTTCTTGCAAGATATATCCCATTTATTTCAGGCATTTCTATATCAAGAAACATAAGGTCGTACAAAGTTGAGGTCTTTGCCAGTTCTGTTCCGTTGCTATATATCTCAATTATTGCGTCTGCATTTTTAGACTTCATGTACTCCCGTACATATTCCGCCGTTCGCTCTGCTTGATTCGGTTCATCGTCTACTACTGCTATTCTTATCATAAAACTCACCTACCTTAATCGACATTATACCAAATTTTTCACGTGAAATCAATACATAATTTGTTAAAACTATGGCATAATACAATAATATAGGCAAGTCAAAACTTTCGCAAAAGAGCAGAGTTTGCGAAACAAAATAACGGATACAGTTCAATTTTGTTCTGTATCCGCTTTACTTTGAAATGAAAAAGACCAGCGATAAAAATATCAATGGTCTTTTTTCAACATATATTATTTTTTATTAATAGTCCTAAAGAACTCTTTATCTGCTTCTTCTGAAAAGGTCTTAGGAGTGATTTTATCTTTAAAAAATATATTATTGATTGTTGCCGTAAACAGCACATATTCGAGAGGAAGCCTGTCCCTTACCTTATAGTGAAGTCCGTCACGAACCATTAAACCATTTTCAGCAAGCTGTTTAGCATCGAAATACATCCTTGCTCCCGGAGTATACTCCTCATTCACATCGTAACACAGCCTTTTCTTCTGCTTGGATAATACAACTATTTCACAATGCAATCCGCTTCCGAGCATTATATAATCTCTGAAATCTTCAGGATCTCCGAGTATTGCGCCTATGGGTTCTTTTTCAAAAGCGTCATTCTCATTTTTTAGAACGTTCCATGATTTTATGCAGCCCTGACTAACGATCTTTTCATAATTTTCTTTGGTTGTGCTATGAACAATAAAGCGTTCTTCATAGGGCCTTAATTTCTTATCATATATCGAATGTCCGTCATACTTTCGCAAAGCCTTTTTATATAATCTTTTACTGCCAACAAAAATAACATTTCTATTGTACATTAAATTGTAATTGATATAGTCCATAACTCTGTATTCCCAAAAGTCTGTATTTTTACCTATAATACAGCCATAAATAAATTTTGTTCCTGGCATTATATACCGACTTTTATCTATCGTTATGCTGACCCACTCAGGACCGTATTTTCCGTCTTTTGAAAATGGATTTCGCTCAGTCAGTTTGCGCGTAAAATATATTTTTCCCATATCGTGCTCTGAACCTTTCTAAAACTTTATAATTCAAAACTATTGTAAAATTCTTAAAAGTATTATATCATATTTTTTGCCTATCCACAATAGTTAATAAATCTATTTCAAAGATCAATCAAAACTTTGAGAAAAATCCTCCCTCATACCAAGCGACTGTTTCTTCCGATGTATCATTCTCCGCAGCCTGCTGTCCACTGTCCGTCTGACCGACCTATACTTCTGCGTATAATCATCTTCAATGCACCTACTGAGATTTGCAAACAAACC
>OIZE01001000.1_pt1 | contig 19506 bp, 16 predicted proteins | sample 1588421 | NCBI WGS metagenome assembly OIZE01 (sample SAMN03283251) | human gut metagenome | biome: human-associated habitat; material: feces | host: Homo sapiens | place: USA | collected 2013 | reverse complement strand
CGCCCTTGCCGCCGCCCATGGGCAGGGTGGTCAGGCTGTTCTTGAAGGTCTGCTCAAAGCCCAGGAACTTCAGGATGCCCTGGTTGACAGAGGGATGGAAGCGCAGACCACCCTTGTAGGGGCCGATGGCGCTGTTGAACTGCACACGGTAGCCGCGGTTGACCTGGACCTTGCCTTCGTCATCGACCCAGGGCACACGGAAGCTGATGATGCGTTCCGGCTCGACCAGACGCTCGATCAGACCGGCCTTCTCATATTCGGGGTGCTTCTCCACGACGGGCTGGATGCTCTCCAGCACCTCGCGGACAGCCTGCAGAAATTCGGGCTCATTGGCATTGCGCTGAGCCAGACCATCGTAAACACGCTTCAGGTATTCATTCGTCAACATAATCGAATACTCCTTTTCCCAGTATACTTTCACCGGTTCTGCCAAACAACTTGCAGAACACTTTGTCATTATAAAGCATTCTGTGAAGATTTACAAGAGAGGCGGAGCAGAAAATCTTTCAAAAAAACAGAAGAAAAGTTGAACCCGCTTCACAAAAACATCCGGCCGCTGCAAAAACAGCGCAGCAGCTTCTGTTTTGCGGCAGACCGGCACCCAAAAAGAATGCCTTTTGCGGGGGAAAAGGCCCGGCGCAAAAGGCAGAGAAAGCAACGTATTTACTTCTTTAGCAATTTCTCACAGGCATCGGCGGCACCTTCCAGATACTCGCCGCCGTAGGTCTCGATCATGCCGGCATCGGAGAGGGCGGCCAGCTGCGGGTCGATGGGGCACTTGGCCAGGACGGGCAGGTGATGCTTTGCCGCGACCTCGTCTACATGGCTGTTGCCGAACACACTGATGTGCTTGCCGCAGTCGGGGCAGACGATGTAGCTCATGTTCTCGACGATGCCGAGCATGGGCACCTTCATCATCTCGGCCATGTTGACGGCCTTGGCCACGATCATGCTGACCAGCTCCTGCGGGCTTGCCACGACGACGATGCCGTCCACCGGCAGGCTCTGGAAGACGGTCAGGGGCACATCACCGGTTCCCGGAGGCATGTCCACGAACAGGAAATCGACGTCCTTCCAGACCACATCGGTCCAGAACTGCTTCACCGCACCGGCGATGACGGGGCCGCGCCAGACGACGGGGTCCTCTTCGTTCTCCACCAGCAGGTTGATGCTCATCACGTCGATGCCCATCCGGCTCTGGATGGGCCAGCAGCCCTTCTCGTCGGCCATGGCACGGCCATGGATGCCGAACAGCTTGGGAATGGACGGGCCGGTGATGTCGGCGTCCAGGATGCCGCAGTGGTAGCCGCGGCGGGCCATGGCGCAGGCCAGCAGAGCGCTGGTCATGCTCTTGCCGACACCGCCCTTGCCGGATACGACGCCGATGACTTTTTTGACGCTGCTGTTGGGGTTGGGGGCATCATGCTGCGGGGCAGCCTCGCGGGAAGAACATGCTGCGCTGCAGGTAGAGCAGTCATGGGTGCATTCTTCGCTCATACTCTCATAAGGCCGATCCGGGTGGGATGCGGCCTTTCCTCCTTCGTTGATGTTTGGGAAAAATCTCTTGACCGGCTCCTATCATATCATAAAGCCAGAAGAAAAACAACCCACACGACGGCTCATATTCTGCAAGGCGGTGCCCATATAATAAAAGGAAGAAAGAGAGGTGCGGCGATGCGTCCGAGCTACCTGAAGAACGCGGCCCTGCTCACGGGGGCGGATGTGGTGCTCCGGCTGGCCGGGATGGGGCTGCGCATCTGGCTGGCCAATGCGCTGGGCGGCGAGGGGATGGGCCTGTACCAGCTGGTGCTGGCGGTGTATTCGCTATTCGTTACGCTGGCGACGTCCGGCGTCTCGGTGGCGGCCACCCGCCTGATGGCCGAGGAACTGAGCCGCAGCCGGGCCGAGGCTCGCGGGATGCTGCTCCGTCTGCTGGGGGCGGCGCTGCTGCTGGGCAGCGCTGCGTGGGCGGGGCAGTTCGGTCTGGCGGAGTTGGCCGCAGCGTGGTGGCTGGGCGATGTCCGCGCCGCCGGTGCGCTGCGGGCGGCGGCATTCGGCCTGCCCTGGATGGCGGTCTCAGCGGTGCTGCGCGGCTTTTTCATTGCCCGGCGGCAGGTCGGCCCCAACGTGGTGAGCCAGCTCGTGGAGCAGACGGTCCGCATCTCGGCCATCTGGTTCGCGCTGGAGCGGGGCGGTGCGCTGGACGTGGGCGGCAAGTGCACGGCTGTTCTGGCGGCAACGGCCCTCAGCGAGACGGTCTCGGCCTGCCTGATGCTTCTGTTTTACCGGCGGGAGGCGGTGTCCGCATTCGGTGCGGGCCCGGCCCGACGCCCCATAGACCCGGCAAAGCGCCTGTGGGAAATCCTCTGGCCCGTGGAGGGCGGGCGCTGCCTTGCCAGCGCGCTCCACACGGCGGAGAACATGCTGGTGCCCGCCTGCCTGACGGTCTATCTGCTGGATGCCGGGGGCCGCAGCGCCGCCGTGGCCCAGTATGGAAACCTGAAGGGAATGGCCCTGCCCCTGCTGACCTTTCCGTTCGGGCTGCTGGGGAGCCTGTCGGTTCTGCTGATGCCGGAGATCACGCAGGCGCATATCCGGGGCGAGACGGGGCGGCTTTCGGCACTGCTGGATCGGATGCTCCGGCTCACGGGCTACTTCTCCGCGCTGGCGGGGGCGGTGTTCTGGGTATGGGGAGCAGCAGCTGCCCGGCTGTTCTACGGGCTGGACGGGGCCGAGGCGGGCTTCTATCTGACCGTGCTCGGCCCGGCGATGCCGCTGATGTATCTGGAAAGCATGGTGGACGGTGCCATGAAGGGGGTAGGGGAGCAGAAGGCCGTGTTCCGGTACAGCCTGTGGGATGCCGTGCTGCGCATCGCGGGGGTGATGGTGCTGCTGCCCCGGTTCGGGATGAAAGGGTTCCTGTTCGTCATCCTGCTGTCCAGCGTATATACCTGCCTGGCCAACACGGCCCGCCTGCTGCGGGTCAGCAGGATGCGTCCGGCGTTGATGCGCTGGCTGGGGGCACCGTTGCTGGCGGCGGGCGTGTCGGCCGGGGCGGGGGTGTTTCTCCGGGAAATGCTGTCCGGCTGGCGGGCCGGGGAGACGCCGGAGCAGCTGGCGGCGCTGTGCATCGGCTGCTGTGGCATGGGGCTGGCGGGGCTGGCCGCCGCCTGGCCGCTGGGTCTGGGTGCCGAGGTGCGGGCCGCGCTCCACCCGGACCGGGCCCGGCAGAAGGCGAAAAAGGCATGAAATCGACCCGGACGATGAAATCTTCTGGACACCGGGGCACGAAACGAGTATAATACAATGGATACCATGGTGCAGCAGGCTCTCTTCCCGCTGGCCTGGAAAATGAACCGGCGCAGAACGAGCGCCGAAGATAAAGAGGATTTTCTGTGAAGAATATCAAAAAAATTACGCCGCAGGTCGGGCTGCGCCGGACGTTTCTGGTGGTGCTGGACGCGGCGCTGATCCTGTTCAGCTTTTATTTTGCGCTGCTGCTCCGCGCAGACGGTGCGGTGGAAGCAGCCTGGTGGCCCCACAACCGGGCCCTGCTGTATGAGAACCTGCCCTGGATCACGGCGCTCTATCTGATCAGCTTTCTGGTGGGCGGGCTGTACTCCATTTTGTGGAAGTACGCGGGCGAGCGCGACCTCATCCGTCTGGCGGGCATGATCGCAGTGCCCACGGCAGTGGTCTACTTCGTGAACCATGGCCTCATCCACGGCGTGTTGTTCGACTCGGCCAACGCAATGGCGGCGGTGCTCATCTTCCTGCTGGTGGGCGGGAGCCGCCTTGCCTGGCGGCTGTTCCTGAACCACCCCATCGGCGAGCGGGTGCGCGGCGTTCCGTCCAAGGACCCGAACCGCCCGGTGCTGATCGTGGGCGCAGGCGAGGCCGGTGCGTGGGCGATCAATGTCTGCAAATCCAACGAGAGCTACGGCCACCCGGTCGCCGCTGTGGACGATGACCCGGCCAAGTTCGGCCAGACCATCCACGGCGTCCCGGTGCGGGGCACGCTGGAGCAGATTCCGCAGGTCTGCGAGAGATACAACATCCACAGCATCATCATCGCCATCCCGACGCTGCAGGGCAGCCGACTGAACCATGTCATTGACCTCTGCGTCTCTACCCACTGTGCGGTCCAGATCCTGAGCGACCCGCAGCTGGTGGGCACCGGTGCGCCGCAGCAGAATGCGTTCCGCGAGCTGAACACCGCCGATTTCCTCTCCCGCGAGGAAGTCACGCTGGACATGGAGCAGATCTCCGGCTACCTGACCGGCAAGACCGTCCTCGTCACGGGCGGCGGCGGATCCATCGGCAGCGAGCTCTGCCGTCAGGTGATGCGCTTTCAGCCTGGCAAACTGCTCATCTTCGATATCTACGAGAACTGCGCCTACGAGCTGCTGATGGAGCTGCAGCAGAAGTATGGCCGGGACATCCCGGTCACGGTGCTCATCGGCTCCATCCGCGACAAAAAACGTCTGGACGAGGTATTCGAGACGTATCATCCCACGGTGGTCTTCCACGCGGCGGCGCACAAGCATGTGCCGCTGATGGAGGTCAGCCCGGCGGAGGCCGTCAAGAACAATGTGCTGGGCACGAAGAATCTGCTCACCAGCGCCAGCGAGCACGGCGTGGAGCGGTTCGTCCAGCTCTCCACGGACAAGGCCGTCAACCCCACCAGCGTCATGGGCTGCACCAAGCGCATCTGTGAGATGCTCATCCAGACCTTTGCGGGCAACACCGACATGAAGTGTGTGGCAGTCCGCTTCGGCAATGTGCTGGGCAGCCACGGCAGTGTCATCCCGCTGTTCGAGGCGCAGATCAAAAAGGGCGGCCCCGTCACCCTGACGGACCCCAACATCGAGCGCTATTTCATGACCATCCCGGAGGCAGCCCAGCTGGTGCTGCAGGCCGGTGCCCTGGCCGAGAGCGGCAGCATCTATGTTCTGGATATGGGTGAGCCGGTCAAGATCATCGACCTGGCCAAACAGCTCATCCGTTTCTACGGCTACGAGCCGGGCGTGAACATGGAGATCAAGGTCGTGGGCCTGCGCCCCGGCGAGAAGCTCTATGAGGAGCTGATGATGGACGAGGAGCAGGACAAGATGCGCCGCACCGAGCACAACAAGATCTTCGTTGCGCCGCCGAAGGACATCGACCTGGCCCGGTTCTACGCGCAGCTGCAGGATCTGAGCGCGGCAGCGGCCCACAACGACGAGGGCGTCGTGAAGCAGCTGGCCGAGATGATCCCGACGTTCACGCCCACCCGCGGCAACCTCAAGACCTGATACCGCACCGACGTGTCGGTGACACTATAAAATGTGAGGGAAGTATATTATGGAAAAGAAACCGTTTCTGACCGAAGCGCAGGCCCAGGAGATCCTCCAGGACGTGCCCACCCCGTTCCATGTCTACGATGAAAAGGGCATCCGCGAGAATGCCCGCCGCATCAACAAGGCGTTCAGCTGGAACAAGGGCTTCCGCGAGTATTTCGCCGTCAAGGCGCTGCCCAACCCTGTCATTCTGCAGATTTTGAAGGAAGAGGGCTGCGGTGTGGACTGCTCCTCCCTGACCGAGCTGATGCTCAGCGAAGTCTGCGGTTTTACCGGCAGCGACATCATGTTCTCCTCCAACCAGACCCCGGTCGAGGATATGAAGAAAGCCTACGAGCTGGGTGCCTACATCAACCTCGATGACGCCACCATGGTGGACTTCCTCGACCGTGTGGCCGGTGTGCCGGAGAACATCTTCTGCCGCTACAATCCGGGCGGAACATTCCAGCTGGGCGAGAGCGAAGAAGGCTTCCAGGTCATGGACAAGCCCGGTGATGCCAAGTACGGCATGACCGAGGAGCAGATGATCGAGAGCTACAAGAAGCTGATGCAGAAGGGCGCAAAGAACTTCGGCATCCACGCCTTCCTGGCCTCCAACACCATCTCCGACGCCTATTATCCGGAGCTGGCCGGCATCCTGTTCCAGCTGGCGGTCCGCGTCCAGAAGGCTACCGGTGCGCACATCGCCTACATCAACCTGTCCGGCGGCGTGGGCATCCCGTACCGCCCCGACCAGACCGAGAACGACATCATGGCCATTGGCGAGGGCGTCCGCAAGAAGTTTGAGGAGATCCTGGTGCCTGCCGGCATGGGCGATGTCGCCATCTTCACCGAGATGGGCCGCTTCACCACCGGCCCCTACGGCGCGCTGGTGGCCACGGCCATCCACGAAAAGCACATCTACAAGGAGTACATCGGTCTGGATGCCTGCGCGGCCAACCTGATGCGCCCGGCCATGTACGGCGCTTACCACCACATCACCGTGCTGGGCAAGGAACATGCGCCCTGCGACCACAAGTACGACGTGGTCGGCGGCCTGTGCGAGAACAACGACAAGTTCGCCATCGACCGGATGCTGCCCAAGATCGACATCGGCGACCTGGTCTATATCCACGACACCGGTGCCCACGGTTCGGCCATGGGTTACAACTACAACGGCAAGCTGTGGTGCGCCGAAGTGCTGCTCTGTGAGGACGGCTCCCACCGTCTCATCCGCCGTGCCGAGACCCCGCGCGACTACTTCGCAACGCTGGACTTCCTGCCCTTCATGAAGCCGCTGTTCGAGGGCTACGACGACTAAACTGGAACGAGGTGCGCTATGTTTTTCGGATTTCAACTGACCTGCGGTCTGATGATGGTCTTTTACGGCTACACGGTCATGAAGAACCCTCGCGTCTGGGGCGAACAGGGCCGCCGGGCCGTTAAAGCGGAACATTTCGACGAATACTGCCGACAGAACGGCCTGTTCTTCCTGAAGGCGGGCTGCATCATGTCGGTCATCGCTGCGCTGGACGCCCTGTTCACGCTGGATGCAGTGCTGTACGTGCTGCTGTATCTGTTCGGTCTGGCGTTCTCGTTCTATCCGCTGGTCAAATGGTGCCGCGAGAACGAGGGCTTCTCCTGGCCCTGGCCCCGCGTCGAAAGCGAGAAAAAGCGCATCCGGAAACTCCGCGCCGAGCAGGAGCAACAAAAGTCGGAGACGGAAGAAAAGTGAACCCGACTGTCTGAATCAAAGCAAAAGCCCCTGGTTTTGTACGAATAAGCGTAAGAATCAAGCAGTATCAATCCCAAAAACAAAAGCATGTGCAACAGATTGTCTCGAAAATCAGAAATTTTCGATGGATTTGTGATGCACATGCTTTTTTGAATTGTTTGATGATATGCTTGGCTTTGAAAATGGCTGCTGCACGTTCGGCTAAAACGATGTGCAGCAGTCCCGGACGAACGAATGCGGGACGGAGAGGGTTTCTTTTACAAAATCACATTCTTGATGAGCAGCGAGACGCTGCCGTCGGGGTCATGGAGGAACTCCACTTCCGACTCGGAGGACAGGATCTCGGTGGGGATCTTCACCTCGATGCCGCTGGCGGTGTGGATGCTGCGGCTCTCCATCCGGCGGATGCGGGCGGGCGTCACGGTGACAGGCTGCTCGAACTGCTCGATGACATCGCTCTTCTCCACGTAGTCGTCAAAGGGGACAGCGGCCAGCGGATATTCCTCGGCCAGCTGGCGGCGCACCTGCTCCACCGAGACCTGGTTGTCGTTGTCGGCGGCCTGGTTCGCAATGAGCATGGCGACCTGTGCCTCGGCGTGGGGTTCATCCTGGTAGGTGTCCATCACGGCCTGCGCAGCGGCTTCCTGGATGGCTTTCAGCTTTTTCTTTTCCGGCTCGGCCTGAGTGTACTGGAACACGACCGTGGAAAGGTAGAACTCCTTGTGGCCGTCGATGTCGTACTTCTTTTCCAGCAGGCGCATGGAGTAGTCCTGCAGGTTGACGAGCGCACCTTCTTCCACCTTGCCGCTCTGGGTCGGCAGGCAGGCCCGCTGCTGGATGATGGAGTTGACCGGGGCACCCTCCACAGTCTCGGTGTAGTGGGTGTAGCCGTTCTTGTAGTTCAGCTTGAGGATGCCCAGCCACGGGGCACCGTCGCGGGTGAAATCCACCACGGCCAGGTCGGCACCGGGGATGGTGGTGTGGGCGTGCATGTAATCGAACAGCACCCCCGCGATGCGGCAGGACAGGTCCACGAAGTCCTGGTTGTGCTCCAGCTCGTTTTTGAAGGCCGAGTCCGGCAGGGGGCGGCACTGGCGGATGTCGTCACTGGCCAGCAGCTTTTCGATGTGGTTCTGCAAATAGGCCGTTTTTTCGGCGGTAGGCTCCATGCAGCTGCCGCTGAGCACCGGGGCGTCGAGGGTGGTGTCCAGCACATGCAGGATGGCCTGATGAATGATGATCTCCATGGGGATACCTCGTTTCAAAGGATGATTTCCGGATTCTGCTCCAGTATACCACAACCCACCCCGGATTGCGAGAGGAAAACCCGCTTGTCAAAGCCCGCCGGGGGTGCTACAATGGAACCAACGACCACGCTGAAAGGGGATAGAACTATGGAATTTCGGGACAAGCCCATGCAGAACCTCGTTCGCATCAAGGAGAAGGAGATCTGCAAGAATGTGCAGGCGCTTTTGCTGGACGGCGAGACCATCGTGGGCGCGTACAAGACCGTGCGCGACCAGGCGGTCTTTACCTCGCACCGCATCTTTCTGGTGGATATGCAGGGGGTCACCGGCACCCGGCAGGAGATCTTCGTCCTGCCGTACCGCAAGGTGCTGCACTTTGGCGTCCAGACCGCAGGCTTCGGCGACCCGCTCCAGACCTCTGAGCTGACGGTCTGCTTCGCGGATGAGCACGAGGCAAAGTTCGGGTTCATCGGGCAGGACGAGCTGCTGAATGTGGCCCGTGCCATCAGCCGCTGCATCCTGTAACACCGCACAAAAACGCAGAGCGCCCGCTCCGGCTTCTGACCCCGGAGCGGGCGCTCTGCGTTTGCTGTAATATGCGAATAACGGAGAATGGCGAACGATCAGCCGGCCACACGGTCCATCCGGCCTGCCTCCAGCATGTAGCGCAGGAAGCCGGTCACGTCGGCGGGGTCGGTCACAGTGATGTCAAAGCCCTTTCTGGGGGCGTCCATCATCCGGAGGATGGAGGATGCGGCGGCATCCTCTTTCAGGTCACAGGTCTTGCCGTTGTCCAGATGCAGCAGCACACTGCCGTGGCTGGCGGAAACCTGACGCATGAAACGGTCTTTATCAAAATATTCAATACGAAGCATAAAAATACCTCCTGTCAGAAAGTTGTTTATTTGCACGCCGTCTTCCGGGTGAGCTGCTCGTGCATGACGATCATCAGGATCAGCAGCGCCAGCAGATACACGGGGAAGAGGGCAGGGGCAACGTTGTTTGCCAGCAGGCCGAACAGCGGCGGCATAACCAGATTGCCGACATAGGCGCTTGCCATCTGGACGCCGATCACAGCCTGCGACCGGTCCGCGCCGAAGTGGTCCGGCGTGGAGTGGATGATGCTGGGGTAGATGGGCGCACAGCCCAGCCCCACGAGGACGAGGCCGGCCAGCGAGAGCGCCTGCGGCCCCGGCAGAAGCAGGGCGGCCACACCCACGGCCAGAACGGTCTGCCCCAGACGGATCATCTGGGTGTCGTTGAACCGGAGGGTGACGAAGCCGCAGAAGCCGCGCCCCACCGTGATGCCCAGATAGAACAGGCCCGCAAAGGCAGCGGCCGTGTCGGCCGGGACGCCCTTGCTCAGCGTGAGGTAGCTGCTGGCCCAGAGGCCCGCCGTCGTTTCGAGGCCGCAGTAGCAGAAGAAGCAGAGCATCACTTCCCGCGCACCGGGGATGGTCAGGATCTGGGGCAGCGTCAGCGGCCTGGCCGGGGTGCCGTCCGCGCTTGCGGCGGCCGGGCGGCCTTTCCAGAGCGGCAGGCTCAGCACCAGAACGGCTGTGATGCCGACCTGGATGAGGGCTACGATGCGGTAGCCACCGTTCCAGCCCTGCCCGCCGGTCAGGGCCAGGCTCATCAGCACCGGGCTGATGATGGTGCCCACGCCCCACATGCAGTGCAGCCAGCTCATGTGGCGGCTCTCGTAGTGGAGGGCGACGTAGTTGTTCAGGGCGGCGTCCACGCTTCCGGCACCCAGCCCGTAGGGGATGGCCCAAAGGCAGAGCATCCAGAACGCGCTTGACACTGAGAAACCGAACAGCGCCGCCGCCGTCATCGCCACACTGAGGGCCGTGACCTTACCGGTGCCCAGCGCACGGGTCAGCCGGTCACTGCACAGGCTGGAAACGATGGTCCCACAGGAGATGATCATCGAGACGATGCCTGCGTAGGATACCGGCACCCCGAAAGCGGGGTAGAGGTTCGGCCAGGCGGAGCCGAGAAGCGAATCCGGCAGGCCGAGGCTGATAAACGCCAGGTAGATGACCGGCAGAAGAAGCTGTGCCATGGGTTGTGTTCCTCCCGTTTCGGTGTTATACTGGACTTGCGGCCTCTGATGAAATAATACCACGAAACCAGCGGCTGTGGTAGGAGAAAATCTGAATTTTTGTACAACAAAACCGGCATTGATAAAAAATGTTCAAAGATTTGCGGAAAGGAACTGGTCAATATGGCATATCAAACGAGCTGTGCAACAATCGTCCATGAGGGCGGCATCCACTGCGAAACGGACATCGTGGCCGACGCCGAAGGGCGCGAGCTGGTGCAGCACGGCAGTGCGCTATTTCCCATCGCCTGCTACGCCGAAGACCTGGCCAGCTACTCGGTGGCGTGGCACTGGCACGAGGAATTTGAGTACATCCTCACCATACAGGGTCCCCTCCATGTGGATGTGAACAAGACCCGCCTGACGCTGCAGACCGGGCAGGGCGTCTTCCTCAATTCGGGGGCGCTGCACTCGGTGGAACAGGCGGAGGGCACGGCCCTGCTCCACTCCGGCGTCTTTCAGCCTCGGCTGGTGGGCGGCATGGACACCATCTTCTGGCAAAAGCTCATCCGGCCCCTGCTGCAGCCCGGTGCCCCGGCGTTTTTTCTGCTGGACGAGGCGGTGCCCTGGCAGAAACAGGTACTCATCTTCCTGCGGGACGCCTGGAAAGAGGTGGCGGACGAGCCGTTCGACTATGAGAACCGGGTGCGGTATCATCTCTCGGCGGCGCTGCGGCTGCTGAGCACCCAGTGCGTGGGCGGCAGGACCAAAGTCTCGGAGCAGGAGCAGATCGCCTCGGAGCGGATGAAGCGGATGCTCCGCTACGTGGAGGAGCACTACGCCGAGGAGCTGACGGTGGAGAAGATCGCGGCTTGCGTGGCCCTGAGCGAGAGCGCCTGCCTGCGCAGCTTCCGGCAGCTGCTGGGCATCACGCCCATCCAGTACGTCAAGCAGTTCCGGGTGGAAAAGGCCGCCGAGCTGCTGCGCTCCACCCGGCTGAAGACCGGCGAGATCGGTCTGGAATGCGGGTTCTCGGACGGAAGCTACTTTATTAAAACATTCCGGGAGATCAAGCACTGCACCCCCCGCGAATACCGCACAAAATTCTGTTGAGATCTGGAAAAGGAAAAAACCGGAAGACAAAGTGTGCATAACCAAACAGCCGGGAGGCGTTCCGAAACGGAAGCCTCCCGGCTGTTATGGTTCAGAGGGTCTTATTGCAAAAGGCTGCTGGAATCGGTGCCGCCGACCGTCAGGCGGGCCTGGATCCCGTTGTGCGTCCAGAGGATGTCGGCTTCATCGACCCCAAGATTCAGAAGTGCGTCGATGGAGACCGAGGTCGGACGGTACAGCAGTGTGCAGAAACGGATGGTTTCTACCCCCTGCGCTTTGAGCGTCCGGAGGGTCTCCATGGTGAGATGTGCGGTGGCCACAATGCTGTTGACGCGAATGGTAAGGACCTTGCCTTGGACATTCTGTGTGCAGGTGTGCGTGATCTGCTTTTCCAGCGCATTGGTGACGTAAAGCCCCTCTACGGTAACGAGATACTCTGCATCCGAGGCGGTCAGCTCTTCGGCAGGAGTGGAAGTCGAGACCGCACCCGACGGCTCAGAGGGCTGCTCCGGGTTAGGATTCTCCGGGTTGGGGTTAGGATTCTCCGGGTCGGGTTTCTCCGGCTCCGGCTTTTCCGGTTCAGTGGGCTTGTCACCCTCTTGGGTAAGATCCACACCGTCCGAATCTTTTCGTGTGATAACAGCACCTACTGGCAAACCGGCAAACTTCTTTTCTTGGAGCGGTGTATCGCCAATGGCAATTGCATCGCCCTTGGCAATGCTTCCGCCTGCGGTGGCATCAATGGTCACTTTGCCTTCAATGGTGATAGCGGCAGGGGCTTTTTCTTCCGGATCTTGCGGGTCGTTCTCATAAACGCTGCCGCTGCCGATGGCCGCGCCGCCGGAAAGTCCATCATCCGAAGCCTTGCCGCCTTTTGCGGTGATGTTGGGGGAACCGGCCTCGGTGCCCTTGATGGAAATCTTATTTCCAGTTTTATTTCCGGTTCCGTCATCGTCCGGTTCGGATTCTGCGCCGCCGCCGATGCCGGCTGCACCAATACCGCCCTGTGCATTCTGGATGGTGACCTTTCCTTCAATGTCCACATCGCCAAGGCTGCCCGCGCCGCCGCCGATACCGGCACCTTCGTCGCCGCCCGTTGCATTCTTGATCTCTGCGTTGCCTTTGATGGTCACATCGCCAAGGCCAAGAGCACCGCCGCCGATGCCAGCACCATTGTTGCCGCCAGTCGTGCTCTCGATGGTGGGGGTCCCTTCAATCGACACCGTCGTGCTGCCATAGACACCGCCGCCGATGCCTGCGCCGCCATCGCCGCCCTGCGCATTTTTGATCGTTGCGTTATCCTGGATGGTTACAGTGCCGGTACTCATCCAACCGCCGCCAATACCGGCAGACTGTTCGCCGCCAGTAGCCTTTTCAATCGTTGCATTGCCGGAAATTGTCACATCACTTTTACTTGAGTAACCGCCGCCGATGCCGGCACATCCGCCGCCGCCGCTCGCTTTTTCAATAACAGCGTCGCCAGTAATGGTCACGGTTGCATTACCGCCAGAACCACCGCCGCCGATGCCTGCTCCGCCAATAGCACCCGGCTGCCCCCACGGGTCCGTTCCGCCAATGGCATTGATCGTTCCGCCGGAAATGGTAATGTCGGCATCACCGCCAGAACCGCCACCGCCGATACCAGCGCCATCGAGGCCGCCCGTCGCGGTAATGCTGCCACCAGTAATCTCGATTTTACCGGCGTCTTTCATATTTCCGCCGCCAATGCCCGCACCGCCGAAATCGCCCGTGGCAGTTAATTTTCCATCGTTGTCGGTATCTGTGATGGTCAGTTTTCCGCTGGTTTCATTTCCCTCGGCATCAGTCTCTTTGTTGTGTTGCAGACCGGCATACCAGTTGCCGCCGGTCAATGTGTTGTCACCGTTCAATTCGATGTTGGTATTGCCGCTGCCGGTCACATCCACAGCGGCCTGGCCTGTCGAGCTGGCGTTGATCTCCACATTATCCAAGGTGACATTGGCCGTCTGGTCTTTGTCTGCGTCGATGGTGACCGTGTTCCCCGTGCTTGTGCCGGTGATGGTGATGTCGTTGTCCGGACGATTTTGGATGGGTCCGTCGCTGTCTCTGACGTATTCCTTTTTGTTCTCATCATTCCAGTTCCACTGGCTGATGAGATTGCCGCTTTCCGTAGCGTGGATATCAATGGAGCCGCTGACAATATCATACGTAGCGGCAAAAGCAGGAAGGGTCATGCCGGTCATCATGGCACAGGCGAGAGCGAGAGCTGCGATCCGTTGTGCGGCAACGCGGGGAGGGGGAGCTGCCTTTTTCTTGCCGAAAGGCACCGGAACATGCCCCAGGACGCGCATGGCGAGTCTGCGATAAGAGACCATTGAGAATACCTCCTATTACATATATTCTATAATATATTGGAACCGGACAGGGCGGTGCGCCGCCGTCCCTTCCAACTCGTACCACAACATGGATTGGGGAACCAGAAAACAGAGGTTGCTTGCTAAGCTAAATATAGCACGGGGGGGGTAAACGCAAGACTTTTCTGCGTGAATGGGTGCATTTCCTGCGTGAAACACGTAAAATTTCCAGAAATTCCCTTTTTGCGATCCTTCACGCAAGCAACGTCGAGCCGGATGTTTTTTTGGGCAGAAAGGGCGAGGCGGCAGAAAACGGGCCGGAACAAAACAGCAGCAGCCGGGAGGCATGAAAAAGATCTGCAAAAACGGAAAAAATCGGCCGCAGAATCTTGACGAATGAAGACAAACATGATAGAATAAAAAAGTAGTCAGGGAGCCGCACGAACGGCGGCTGGACTATGATGCAAGATCTACTGAATTGAATATTCTCGGCAAAACAGTCGAAAGGCTGTGACGCAAAGCTATAGGGCCTGTAAAATGGCAGCCAGTTGCTTCTCAAATCGGGCACGATGTGTACCCGTCTTTTGAGCGACCTTCATCTGAACAGCAGGTGTCGATTTGCCGAGTTTGTCTTGACAAATCGACACCTTTTTCATTTCATGGGGTCACGCAAAAGAGGAATGCCCGATGCAGGAAACCGGCGAGGGCGAGAACCTCGGCTGGGGCAACCAGTGGGTGCAGCTCTTCGTCTGAGCGAGAGCGCTTTCAAAATGACATCTCCGTGCTTCAAATAAATCCGGGGAAGGCCCGACACGAGCAATGCTTGTGTCGGGCTTTTTCTTTGCCCGGATTTATGGTATACTATTTTGCAAGGAACACCACAAACAGGAGGAGTCAGCGTGGAGGATTACCGCACCATCCGGGGCACAGCCATCGGCGAATATGAGGAGAAGAAGAGCCGCTTCATTGCGCAGCTCGCGTTTGCAGACAGTGAGGAAAAGGCCGTGGCCTTTCTGGAGCAGGTGCGTGCGGCAAACCGCACCGCGCGGCACAACGTTTACGCCTACCGCCTGCGGGAGGGCAACCGGGAGCGCTACTCCGACGACGGCGAGCCCGCCAAGACCGCCGGGACCCCGGCGCTGGAAGTGTTGCAGCACAGCGGCCTGACCGACCTCATCGTGGTCGTGACCCGGTACTTTGGCGGGGTGCTGCTGGGCACGGGCGGCCTCGTCCGCGCCTACACCACCGCGACCGCCCGCGCACTGGAAAACGCCGAGGTCGTCACGGTGCGCAGCGTGGTGGAGCTGGAAGTGACGGTGGACTACGCACTCTACGAGCGGGCTGCTCTGCTCATCCATGCGGCCGGGGCCAAACTCGCTGACCCGCAGTTCACCGACCGCGTGACCCTGCGCTGGCAGATGCCGGAGGGCACCGAGCCGCTGCTGCTGGAACAGCTGCGGGAGCTGACGCGGGGCGGGGCCGAGGTGAGCGTCTCGCAGCCGTTCTATGCGCCGTTCTGAGGCCCCTCTCCGTCTCGCATTCGCTCGTCCGCTCCCCCGAAGTGGGAGCCATTGGCAGTCGGATGCAGGGCTGCATGGCCGCTGCGCTCTGGGTGCAGCAGCACCGAGAGATTTTTTATAGGATAATTTTGGACAGGACAGGAAGATTCCCCCTTCGACAGAGCAATTCTGCTACAATAGCTGCGGGCGCAGCTGCGCTGGGAAGGGGGCAGGAACCAGCATGAAAGTGAGGGATACCGGATGGATGTACGCCAGCGTACCGAAGAGATCGAGCGGCTGACCTTTGCCCCCTGGGCGACCTTCAGCGATGCAAGCCGGGGCCGGGCCCGGCCGGAGCCGCAGGACCCCATCCGCCCGGTGTTCCAGCGCGACCGGGACCGCGTGATCCACTGCAAGGCGTTCCGCCGCCTCAAGCAGAAAACGCAGGTCTTCCTCTCGCCGGAGGGCGACCTCTACCGCACCCGGCTGACCCACACGCTGGAGGTGGCGCAGATCGCCCGCACCATCGCCCGCGCCCTGCGCCTGAACGAAGACCTGACCGAGGCCATCAGCCTGGCGCATGACCTGGGCCACACGCCCTTTGGCCACGCAGGGGAGAGCGCACTGGACAAGCTCTGTCCGGATGGCTTCAAGCATTACCGCCAGAGCCTGCGGGTGGTGGACAAGCTGGAACAGAACGGCCGGGGCCTCAACCTGACCTGGGAAGTGCGGAACGGCATCATCACCCACACCAAGGGCACCTGGGCGGCGACCCCGGAGGGCCGCATCGTCCGGATGGCGGACCAGATCGCGTTCGTCAACCACGACATCGAAGATGCCGTCCGTGCCGGGGTGCTGGACCCGGCGATCCTGCCCAGAGAATGCACCGCTGTGCTGGGCGAAACGAAATCCCGGCGCATCACGACCATGATCCAGAGCATCCTCGCCCACAGCGACGGCGATGTGGCCATGGGCGCGGAGGAAGAGGAAGCTTTCCTTGCGCTGAAGGATTTCATGTATGCCAATGTCTACAACGACCGCACCGCCAAGCGCGAAGAGCAGAAAGTGGAAAAGGTCCTCACGGAACTGTACGAATACTATCTGACCCACATCGACCAGATGTCCAACTTCTATTTGCAGCTGGCCTATCAGGAGGGCCGTGACCGCGCCGTGACCGATTACATCAGCGGCATGAGCGACGAGTTCGCCATCCGGACCTTTGAGGATGTGTTCGTGCCCCGCAAGTGGCACGTGTTATAAAAGGAAGCAGGAAAAAGCCATGATCCCACACGAGTACATTGAAGAGCTGAACCGCCGCACCGACATTGTCGATCTGGTGGGCAGCTATGTGCAGCTGAAACGGAAGGGCCGCCTCTATGGCGGCCTGTGTCCGTTCCACAGCGAGAAGACCCCCTCGTTCTACGTCTACCCGGACACCCAGAGCTTTTACTGCTTTGGCTGCGGGGCGGGCGGCGATGCCATCAGCTTCGCCAAAAAGATCAACAGCATCGACTACGGCGAGGCCGTCAAGATGCTGGCGGCCCGCGCCGGGATGCCGGAGCCGCAGGAGGACGACAAGACCGGGCGGATGCGCAGCCGCATCCTCTCGATGAACCGCGAAGCGGCCCGCTTCTTCCACGCCTGCCTGAATTCGACGGTCGAGGAGGCCCGGCAGGCCCGCGCCTACTGGCGCCGCCGCGGGCTGGACGACAAGACCATCGTGCGGTTCGGCCTCGGCTATGCCCCCAACGATGGGCAGGCCCTCTATCAGTTCCTGCGGGATAAGGGCTACAACCAGCAGGAGCTGGACGCCAGCGGCCTGTTCAAGCGCAGCGCTTCCGGGCGCATCTACTGTTTGTTCTGGAAGCGGGTCATGACCCCCATCTTCGACCTGCGCGGCAACATCATCGCGTTTGGCGGGCGTGTGCTGGACGACTCCAAGCCCAAATATGTCAACAGCCCCGAAACGCTGGTCTACCACAAATCCGAGACGGTGTTCGCGCTGCAGATCGCCAAAAAGAGCGCCTCCCGCCGGTTCGTCCTCTGTGAGGGCTATATGGATGTCATCAGTATGCAGCAGGCGGGCATCGACACCGCCGTCTGCGCCTGCGGCACGGCCCTGACGCCGGAGCAGGTGCGGCTCATCAGCGAGTACGCCGATGAGGTCATCCTGAGCTACGACTCCGACGAGGCGGGCCAGAAAGCCACCCTCCGCTCGCTGGAACTGTTCCGGAACAGCACGGTGCGGGTGGGGGTGCTTCAGATCCCCGGCGCAAAAGACCCGGACGAGTACATCAAGCGCTATGGTGCCGACCGCTTCCGCGCCCTGCTGGACGGCGTGGGCAACGCGCTGGATTTCCGGCTCAAGCGCCTGCGGGATCAATACGACCTGGCCCAGGACGCCCAGCGGCTCGAATACATCCGCGATGCCGTGGACCTGCTGGCCGAGCGCTCCAACCCCACCGAACAGGAGGTCTACGCCGGGCGGCTGGCCGAGGAGACGAACATCTCCAAGACCGCCATTATGACCCAGCTTGCCGATGCAGTAAAGCGCTCCAACAGCAAACGCCGGTGGGCGCAGAATCAGGCACGGCTGCAGTCCGGTGAGATGCACCAGATCAGCGTGCCGTACAGTGCGGGCGGTTCTCAGGCGCTGGGAGTTGCCTCGGCAGAACAGCGGCTGCTGGCCGCCATGCTCCGGGAGCCCAGCTATATCCCGCAGGTGCGGGCCCAGCTCAGCCCGGAAAAGTTCGTTCTGCCCCAGCAGAAGGAGCTGTACGAAGCGTTTCTGCAGTGCCAGGAGCAGGGGATCGAAATCAGCCTTTCCACTCTGCGCCCCTTTGTGAGCGAAGAGGCGCTGAATGAGCTGAGCCGCCTTGCGGCACAATACAGCGATGTAAACTGTACGCCGGACGATATCCGGCTCTATCTGGACCGCATTGCCCGGGGCACCCCCGTGGCAGGCAAGGCGGCCGAAATGTCCAATGATGATTTGATACGGTATCTCCAGTCGATGCGAGAAAAGAAGCAGGGCACAGAACCTGCGGACGACTGACCGTTCCTCTCCTCCGGCTGGAGCTGGAAGGAGAAGGAATCATGCGGAAATTGTCGCAGACGGAAGAACTGGTAAAGATCCTGGCAGGCCGGGCCCGCCGCCATACCCTGACACCCGAGCAGATCAGCCGGGCCATGGATGAGCAGGAATACGATGTATCCGGGCTGGATGCGCTGTATGCGGCGCTGGAAGCCCGGGGCATCCGTGTAACCGAAGAAGAAGCGGACATGCCCATGCTGGATGAAACACAGATCGGGGAACTGGAGCACGAGCTCTCAGCCGAGGGCGTAGCGCTGGATGACCCGGTGAAGGCATATCTGAAGGAGATCGGCCGGGTGCCGCTGCTGACAATGGAACAGGAGCTGGAGCTTGCCCGGGCTGCGCAGGCCGGGGATGCGGATGCCCGGCGGAAGCTGAGCGAAGCCAACCTGCGGCTGGTGGTCTCGGTGGCCAAGCGCTATGCCGGGCGGGGGCTGCCCTTCCTTGACCTCATTCAGGAGGGAAACCTCGGCCTGATGAAGGCGGCGGAGAAGTTTGAACCTGACCGGGGATTCCGATTCTCGACCTACGCGACATGGTGGATCCGGCAGTCCATCACCCGGGCCATTGCCGATCAGGGGCGGGTCATCCGCATCCCGGTGCATCTGGTGGAGAGCATCAACCGGGTGAAAAAGACGGCAGGGGAGCTTCTGCGCAAAAACGGCAGGGAACCCACAGCCGAAGAGATCGCCGTCCGGCTGGACATGGAGCCTGACCGGGTGCGGGAGCTGCTGCAGTTGGCGCAGGACCCCATCAGCCTGGAAACACCGGTGGGCGAGGAAGAGGATGCCCACCTGGAGGATTTTATTCAGGATGAGGAAGCAGGCGTTCCGGTGGACGAGGCCGGGCGGGAACTGCTGAGGCGGGAACTGGCAAACGTCCTCAAGAGCCTGACACCCCGGGAGGAGCGGGTGCTGACTCTGCGCTTCGGGCTGGAGGACGGGCAGGCCCGCACCCTGGAAGAGCTGGGAAAGGAGTTCAACGTGACCCGGGAACGCATCCGGCAGATCGAGGCCAAGGCTCTGCGTAAGCTGCGCCATCCCAGCCGCGCAAAGCGACTGCGGGATTATCTGGAAGAATGAGCATGTAAGGGCACCGCAGGCAGCTGCGGTGCTTTTTGCAT
>OIZE01000992.1_pt1 | contig 19610 bp, 20 predicted proteins | sample 1588421 | NCBI WGS metagenome assembly OIZE01 (sample SAMN03283251) | human gut metagenome | biome: human-associated habitat; material: feces | host: Homo sapiens | place: USA | collected 2013 | reverse complement strand
CCCGGGTGGAGCTTACAGACTTTTATTATTCAACGATATACGGGGCAAGAACGGTGAGGATCTCATCCTCATCCCCCTCAGAGTGGATATTTAAGTCGATAGGCTTGGAAAGATCCAGACTGAAGATACCCATAATGGATTTTGCGTCGATAACGTAACGTCCGGATACCAGATCAAAATCACTGTCGAACTTGGCCAGGTCATTTACAAAAGACTTAACTTTATCGATGGAGTTTAAAGAAATTTTAACGGTTTTCATGTTAAAGTCCTCCCATATATTTTATAAGCGATATATAATCATACTAATGGGACAATCATAAAAAGTCAATAGCCAGTGTGTATAAAAAAAGTAAAGTTTGGATACAACCTGTGTTTCGTAACGGAAGGAGAAAGAAAATGAAAAAAGCTGCGCTTCACAACTTAGGCTGCAAAGTAAATTCTTATGAAACCGAAGCCATGCAGCAGCTTCTGGAGGAGGCAGGCTTTGAAATCGTGAATTTTGAAGATACGGCCGATGTTTATATCATTAATACCTGCTCTGTGACAAATGTGGCGGATAGAAAATCCCGTCAGATGCTGCATCGGGCGAAAGCTAAAAATCCCAATGCGGTCGTAGTGGCAACGGGCTGCTATGTTCAGGCTGCCGGAGAAAAGCTTAAGGAAGACAGCGCCATCGATCTGGTGATCGGCAATAATAAAAAGGCAGAGCTGATCCCGCTGTTAACGGAATACATGGCCGGCAGAGAGCCGGAGGCTTCCATTATCGATATTTCAGCGACAAACGAATATGAGTCCCTTCATATCTCCAGACAGGCAGATCACACCCGAGCTTTTATAAAGGTTCAGGATGGCTGCAACCAGTTCTGCAGCTACTGTATCATTCCCTACACCCGCGGACGCGTGCGGAGCCGCAGACCGGAGGACGTGGTGGAGGAGGTAAGGCTCCTTGCCCAAAAGGGATATCGGGAGATCGTTCTTACCGGGATCCATTTAAGCTCCTACGGAGTGGATCTTACGGAGACTCCCACCGATCTTTTAGAGCTGACAAAGAGGATCCATGCCATCGATGGTATCGAGAGGATTCGCTTCGGCTCGTTAGAGCCGCGGATTATCACGGAGGAATTTGTGAAAGCACTTGCCGGAATGGAGAAGATCTGTCCTCATTTCCATCTCTCCCTTCAGAGCGGCTGCAATGAAACTCTTAAGAGGATGAATCGCCATTATACCTGTGACGAGTATTATTCCCGTTGTGAGCTGTTGAGAAAATATTTTAAAAATCCGGCCATCACAACAGACGTGATCGTGGGCTTCCCGGGCGAGACATCGGAGGAGTTTGCTCAGACAGAAGCGTTTTTAAAGAAGGTTCATTTTTACGAGATGCACGTGTTTAAATATTCCAGACGCGCGGGGACAAGGGCTGACCGCATGCCGGATCAGGTTCCGGAAAATATTAAAACAGAAAGAAGTGCCCGCCTTTTAAAGCTGGAGGCGGAGATGTCACGGGAATTTAGGGGCTCATTTATCGGCAAGGAAACAGAGGTGCTTCTTGAGGAGCCGGTGGTTATTGACGGAACAACGTATATGACCGGACACACAAAGGAATATGTGAAGGTGGCAGTTTCCGGAAGAATTGACGAGAAAAACAGCTTTGTAAAAGGAGTCCTGAAAGAATTCCTGACAGATGATATCATTTATCTTGCAGAAAATAATAAATTGGGGTAGAATAAAAATTAGCAACCAAAGGACGTGAGGACATTTATGGGCGATATTAGCAACACACAATATTTCAGAGCGGTACGAGAAGAAAAAAAGCTGGAGGTCAGCCAGGTCTTAAAGGAAGTGTATGAGGCCCTGACGGAAAAGGGATATAACCCGATCAATCAGATCGTCGGATATATCATGTCCGGAGACCCGACCTATATCACAAGCCATAAAAGCGCGAGAAGCCTTATTATGAAAGTGGAGCGTGATGAAATACTGGAAGAACTGATGGAAAACTATATCGAGACCAGACTGAAGTAAAAACGGCTTTGCAAAGACGCAGAGCCGGTAAAATGCAACGGATAAGGATGGAAAAGGGGAACAGTTGGGAGAAGAAACGCCAGCTGGTTTTGTTGTGCAAATTTATCTTGGCATCTTGCCTTTTCCATGAAAACCGCAGGAGAACAGAAAATGAGAATACTCGGACTTGATTTTGGCTCAAGGACGGTCGGGGTCGCCGTCAGTGACGGGCTCCTTATGACTGCACAGGGAGTGGAGACCATCGAGCGGAAGGAAGAAAACAAGCTTCGCAAAACGTGTGCAAGGATCGAAGAATTGATAAAACAGTATGATATAGGAACCATCGTACTGGGACTGCCCAAAAATATGAACAATACAGAAGGGGAGCGTGTGGAAAAGACGAAGGACTTCGGTGAAATGCTGGAGCGCCGCACGGGACTTCCCGTAATCTATTGGGACGAACGCCTCACAACGGTTGCAGCGGAACAGATCCTTATGGAATCCGGTGTCCGCAGAGAGAACAGAAAGGCCGTTATTGATAAGGTGGCTGCCTGTCTGATCCTTCAGGGATACTTAGACCGTATGAAAAGAGAAGCGGAGTAGGAGAGAACAAAATGGAAGAAAGAAAGATCACACTGGTAGATGACGAACAGACGATCGAATTTTACGTTTTAGAGGAAACAAGATTAAACGGAAAGAATTATCTTCTTGTCACAGATGCGGAAGATGAGGAAGAAGAAGCAGACTGCTATATTTTAAGAGATATGTCAGGAGAAGCAGATTCCGATGCCCTGTATGAGTTTGTGGAGGACGAGGAGGAGCTTGAGGGTCTTATGAAGATCTTTGAGGAGCTTCTTGAGGATGTAGATCTGGAAACGAAATAGGAACAGGAAAGATACGATCCGGAGATTGGAATGAATGAAGAAAGAGTAAAAGATCTGCTCCGTGGGAAGGGACTGAAGGTGACAAGCCAGAGGATGATCGTTCTGGATATTATGGCATCACGGCCCGGAGAACATCTCACCGCAGAGGAAATTTACGATCTGGCGAAAGAAAACAGCCCGGATATCGGACTGGCTACTATATACAGGACCGTGCAGGTCCTTCTTGAACTGCATATTATTAATAAGGTAACGTTCGATGATGGTTTTGCCCGCTATGAGCTGAACGGAGATGAGAGCATCTCGGGACACCGCCATCACCATGCGATCTGTAACGGATGCGGGAGAGTATACTCCCTCGAAACGGATCTTCTCGACATTCTTGAGAAGCAGGTTCTTGAGAATATCGGATTTGAGGTTACGGATCATGAGGTGAAACTGTACGGCCTTTGCAAGGAATGCAGAAAAAAGCAAAAGCACAAAAAATAAATTGGACGGAAAAATAACGGAGGTTTAGAATTTGAAGAACAAAAATAATGAGAATGCGGACTGCAGAGTGAAAGTCATCCCATTAGGAGGCCTTGAACAGATCGGAATGAACATGACGGCCATCGAATATGAGGACAGTATTATCGTTATGGACTGCGGCCTGGCTTTCCCGAGTGATGATATGCTGGGGATCGACCTTGTAATACCGGATATAACCTATCTTAAGGATAATATTGATAAGGTAAAGGGCTTTGTGATTACCCACGGACATGAGGATCACATCGGCGCGCTTCCTTATGTACTGAAGATGGTGAATGCCCCTGTTTATGCTACAAAGCTTACCATGGGCCTGATCGATCACAAGCTGAAAGAGAACAACATGTTAAAGAATGTGAAGCGCAAGGTGGTAAAGCACGGACAGTCCATCAATCTTGGATGCTTTCGTATCGAATTTATCAAGATGAACCACAGCATCGAGGACGCAGCGGCGCTTGCCGTCTTCACGCCTGCGGGAATTATTTTAAATACCGGTGACTTTAAGATCGATTATACACCGGTGTTTGGGGATGTAACGGATCTGCAGCGGCTTGCGGAGCTTGGAAAAAACGGCGTTCTTGCGCTGATGTGTGATTCCACGAATGCGATCCGCCCCGGCTTTACCATGTCTGAGCGGACAGTGGGAAAAACCTTTGATGCGATTTTTTCCGAGCACCGTCAGAACCGGATCATTGTCGCAACCTTTGCCTCAAATGTGGATCGTGTGCAGCAGATCATCAACTCCGCATGTAAATATGGCAGAAAGGTCGTTATCGAAGGGCGCAGTATGGTCAACGTGATCGGAACGGCGCAGGAGCTGGGCTACATCAGCATACCTGAGGGAACACTCATCGATATCGAGCAGCTTAAAAACTATAAAGAAGAAGATACCGTGCTGATCACAACAGGAAGCCAGGGAGAATCCATGGCGGCACTGTCGAGAATGGCTTCCTCCCTGCATCGGAAGGTTTCCATCACCCCGCGTGATGTGGTGATCTTAAGCTCCACCCCGATCCCGGGAAATGAAAAAGCCGTGGCAAGGGTCATCAACGAGCTTTCCATGAAGGGCGCAAAGGTGATCTCACAGGATACCCATGTATCCGGTCATGCCTGTCAGGAGGAGATCAAGCTGATCTATTCTCTGGTGCATCCGAAATATTCGATCCCGATCCACGGTGAGTTCCGTCACCGCATGGCTCAGAAGGAGCTGGCAGAGTCTCTTGGGATCCCGAAGGAAAACATTATGATGCTCCATACAGGAGACGTTTTATCCATCGGAGAGGAAGGAGCCGAGGTGATCGACCATGTTCAGTCCGGCGGTGTGCTTGTGGATGGACTTGGTGTAGGTGATGTTGGAAATATCGTATTAAGAGACAGACAGAATCTGGCTCAGAACGGAATCATTATCGTGGTTCTCACACTGGAAAAATATTCCAATCAGCTTCTCTCCGGGCCGGATATCGTATCCCGCGGCTTTGTGTATGTGAGAGAATCCGAGGATCTTATGGAACATGCCAGACAGGTTGTGGAAACCGCACTGGATTCCTGCCTGGAAAACAATATCACAGACTGGGGCAAGATCAAAACAGAAGTCAAGGATGCACTTGGTGAATATCTGTGGAAACGTACCAAGAGAAGTCCTATGATCCTGCCGATCATTATGGAGGCATAGGAACATGGATGAGATCAGCATAGACATTGAGAAACTTCTCGATGCTGTGCACAGAAGCGACGAATACCAGGAATATCAGAAACAGGCGGCGGAGCTTGATAAGGAACCTGAGCTGAAGGCCAGGGTGATGAGATTCCGGGGAGATAATTTCAGACTTCAGAACCAGGCTGATAAGGATGAGCTGTTCCAGGTAGCGGAACAGCTCAACCGGGAGTCTGCAAGTCTGAGACAGAACCTGAAAGTAAATGCCTATCTCGACGCAGAGCTTGCGCTGTGCAGACTGATGCAGCGGATATGCAGGACGCTGGTGGACGGGATCGACATACAGATTCCTGACTTATAGGAGGAAGAAAGACTATGGCAGACACAAGAGACAAGGCAGGCAGAGCCGGGGTTTTTCTGGCTGGAGGGGCATTTAAGATCGCTCTGTATATCTGTATCCTTGTATTTCTGATCTGGGTTGGAAAATCCGCATATCAGTTTGGATATGATGTATTTAATCAGCAGGCCATGAGTCCGGGAGAAGGACAGCAGGTAACTGTAGTCATAAAAGAAGGTGCGTCTGCATATAAGGTAGGTAAGACTCTGGAGCAGAAAGGGCTTATCAAGGATGCAGCTGCTTTTGTAGTGCAGGAGAGAATGTCCGCGTACCACGGTCAGATCAAGGCCGGTACATACCTTCTCAGTACAGCTTATACACCGACCAGGATCATAGCGGTACTGTCCGGAGAAGAGAGTGAGGAAGGATCGAACAGCCAGTGATCGTAGAAGAACGCATGAAGACCTATATCAATTCTCTTGATATGGGGAATACTCCGTTTCTGCAGGAGTTGGAATCAAGGGCACTTGCGGACCGGGTGCCGATCATCCGAAGGGATATGCAGAGTTTTATGAGGATGCTTCTGGCAGTAAAACAGCCGAAGCGAATTCTGGAGGTGGGGACTGCCGTAGGCTTCTCCACACTTCTTATGTGTGAATACGGCCCGAAAGATCTTAAGATCGTTACCATAGAAAATTACGAAAAAAGGATTCCTGTGGCAAAGGATAATTTCAGGCGTGCAGGAAGGGAATCCCAGATCACACTTTTGGAGGGAGATGCCGGTGAGATCCTGAAAACCCTTACAGGAACATTTGACATGATCTTCATGGACGCGGCCAAGGGACAGTATATCCACTGGCTTCCGGATGTGCTGCGTCTGATGAAAGAGGGAAGTGTACTGGTATCAGACAACGTGCTGCAGGAGGGAGACATTATCGAATCTCATTATCTTGTGGAACGGAGAAACCGGACAATTTATAAAAGAATGAGAGAATACCTCTGGCAGCTGACCCACAGCCCGGTGCTTCGTACATCGGTACTGCCACTTGGAGACGGGGCGGCTGTAAGTGTAAAAACAGGAGAACAGGCTTATGAAACGACCAGAACTTTTAGTTCCGGCGAGCAGCCTTGAGGTTTTAAAGGTTGCCGTCATATATGGTGCAGATGCCGTTTATATCGGCGGAGAAGCCTTTGGACTTCGTGCAAAGGCTAAGAATTTTTCAAAAGAGGACATGCGCGAGGGCATTGCTTTTGCCCATGCCCATGGTGTAAAAGTTTATGTGACAGTAAATATCCTGGCCCATAACCGGGATCTTGAAGGCGTAAGAGAATATCTTCAGGAACTGAAGGAAATCGGTCCTGACGCACTGATTATCGCAGATCCGGGAATCTTTATGTATGCAAAGGAAATCTGTCCGGAGATTGAGCGCCACATCAGTACACAGGCGAACAATACCAATTATGAGACATACCGTTTCTGGTATAATCTGGGAGCAAAACGTGTGGTAAGTGCAAGAGAACTTTCTCTGGAGGAAATCCGGGAAATTCGGGCACATATTCCGGATGACATGGAGATTGAGACGTTTATCCATGGAGCTATGTGTATTTCCTACTCCGGAAGATGCCTTCTGAGTAACTTTATGGCAGGCAGGGACGCCAATCAGGGAGCCTGTACGCATCCGTGCAGATGGAAATATTCCGTTGTGGAGGAGAAACGCCCGGGAGAATATATGCCGGTATTTGAAAATGAGAGAGGGACTTTTATTTTCAATTCCAAGGATCTCTGCATGGTAGAACATATGGAAGATATCCTTACCAGCGGTATTGACAGCCTGAAGATCGAAGGACGTATGAAAACAGCTCTTTATGTGGCTACAGTAGCCAGAACCTACCGAAAAGCCATTGACGACTGTATGGAAAGTCCGGAAAAGTATCATGCCAATATGCCATGGTATCAGGAACAGATCTCAAACTGTACCTACCGTCAGTTTACGACCGGATTTTTCTATGGAAAACCGGATGAGAACACACAGATCTATGACAGTAATACCTATGTAAGAGAATATACTTATCTTGGATTTGCGGAAGAGATCGATGAGAGAGGTCTGGCAAGACTGACACAGAGAAATAAATTCTCTGTGGGGGAAACCATTGAGATCATGAAACCGGATGGAAGAAATATCCCGGTTACAGTGGAAGCCATTTATAACGAAGAAGGAGAATCCATGGAAAGTGCACCACATGCACAACAGAGAATTTATGTGAAACTGAACGAGACACCGGAGGTATTTGATATTCTTCGAAGAGGTGAGTAAAACAGATATTTAAGGGGAGAACGAAAAGAACGTTCTCCCCTTACTGTTTTTCGGGAAAAAGTGTTCGGAGTTTACGGAGCGCATTTTTTTCAATGCGGGATACATAGGAACGGCTGATGGAAAGATTTCTGGCAATTTCACGCTGTGTCAGAGGATCCTGACCGTTCAGACCGTAGCGGCAGCAGATCACTTCATATTCTTTTTGGGTAAGGATCTGAGGGATATGACTGAGAAGATGGGAAATACTGTCTTTCTGGAAACAGTCTTCCACAACATCTACGGGTGGACTTTCAATGATATCAAGAAGGCTGATCTCATTACCTTCCCGGTCTGTTCCGATAGGCTCATAAAGGGAAACTTCCCTGGATCGTTTTTTTCGGGCGCGGAGCATCATGAGAAGTTCGTTGTCAATGCAGCGTGCCGCATAGGTGGACAACTTGGAAGTACGGCAGGGATCAAAAGTAGAGATTGCTTTGATCAGGCCGATGGTGCCGATGGATATCAGATCATCGGGATCTTCGTCGCAACCCTGGTATTTTTTTGCGATATGGGCCACAAGACGGAGATTACGTTCGATGAGAATGTTTTTTGCCTCCGGATCGCCCCTTTGGAACTGCAGAAGATAAAATTTTTCTTCCGCAGCAGACAGCGGTTTCAAAAATGTTTTCAAAGATTCACCTCAAAGGGGATTTCCATACAGTTTATGAAATGGACGTGCTTTTCGTGCTTTTCCAACAGAATATTTACAGGGGTGTCATCCTGTTGCGCCAGTTTCTGATCTGGTGTATAATCATAAGATATGAGTGTTAATAATCAACGTACATTGACGAGGAGTATATATTTTGAAAAAGAGGATAGAACAGCTTCTTAACGGAAAATTTATTTATGAACAGCCGGAACTTCTGTTTTCCCAGGAGGAGATTTCCGTCACTCTGAAAGCAGGAGAAACGACGAAAGACGAACTTTATTTTGGCACAGATGACAATCGCAGGATCAGTGGATTTGTAACATCCTCTGATCGGAGACTGGTGCCTGGATTTGACCGCTTTTCAGGTACGACAGTACGTATGCCTTATGGCGTGGATGCAGAAGGAATGAAACCCGGGGAAAGTTTTGCGGGATGGTTGTGTTTTACTACCAGCATCGGAGAATACAGGCTGCCTTTTAGGGTAACAGTGCAGACAGAAGAAGTGAAGAGTTCAGGCAGAAAAGTGACTTCCATGGAAGAATTTATCCGGATCGCAAAGGAGGATTTCCATGAAGCATACAGGCTTTTTACGGAACGCCATTTTTCCCTGATCCTGAAAGAACAGAGTGAGAAGCTCCGTTCTCTTTATGAAGGAATGTCTCAGCAGCCGGTAACATACCAGCATCTGGAGGAATTTCTGATCACAGCCGGTGCCAAAGATAAGGTGACACTGGATCTGAACAGAGAAGAGGCGAATTTCTATGAGGTCAGTGAATCCATACAGGAGTCTTTTTATATTCACAGAAGCGGCTGGGGCCATCTGCGTGCAGATATTGAAGTGAATGGGGACTTCCTGGAAACAGGGAAACATGTTGTGACGGAAGAAGATTTTATTGGAAGTACCTGTGAAGTGGAATATGTGATCCATAAGGAAAAACTGGGAAAAGGTAACCAGTATGGTGAGATCATTGTACGGACTCCTTATCAGAAACTGGTGTATCATGTGTTGGCGTCCAGGGGAAACGGAAGCTCTGTCAATCTTGACCTTTTGGAGAAACAGTACCGCGTATCCATGCTCAGGGAGTATCTGACTTTTGCATGCGGGAAAACCGGCTTTCAGACATGGGCAGCCGAAGCACATGAAAAACTGGATAAAATGGGAGAGAGCGGACTGAAATATCCGGAATATCAGCTTCTGGAAGCGTATATTTTCCATCTGGAAGGAGAAGACCAGAAAGCAGAAGACATTCTGGTACGTTATCAGAATAAATCTTTTAATCATAATGAACTGGAACAGGCAGGGCTTTATCTGTATCTGTGTACCCTGACAGGACTGTACAGAGATGAGGAACAGGCGCTTCGTAAGATCCAGAATTTTCAGATGCAGAAAGAGGACAGTTACATTCTTCTGAAACTGGTATTTGAGATGGATCAGACTCTTTCCCCATCCAGAAAGATCTTTTTGATGGAAGAGCTTTTTGAAAGAGGATGTACCAGCCCGTTTCTGTATCTGGAAGCATGGAACAGCATCTGCCGGGATATGTCATTGCTTCACCGGATGAATCGTTTCTGGGCGCAGGTATTTCTTTTTGCCGGAAAAGAGAACATGCTTACAGAGGAACTTGTGATGCGGCTTGCTTATCTTTCCGGTTATGAGAAATCATTTAATGAAAGCCTGTACCGGGCTATGGTACTGGGGTGTGAGGCTTTTCCGTCGGATGACACAGTAGAAGCGATCTGTAAATATATCATGAAGGGAAATCCACGAAAAGCAGAATATTTCCGCTGGTTTTCCGCGGCAGTAGACCAGGGAATCCGGATCACACGTCTTTATGAATATTATGTAGAGACACTGGACACTTCTTACAGAAGAGTACTTCCGAAGCCGCTGCTTATGTATTTTACTTATAATAACAATAATCTCGGAGATTCCAAGAGAGCGTATCTTTATGCCTGCATCATCGCCCGGAAAGAGCAGGATCCGCAGACTTACGAAAGCTATCGGGACAGCATGAGAGATTTTGCCATGCGCAAGCTGAGAGAAGGAAGAATGAATGAAAATTATGCTGCTGTCTATCAGGAATTTATGCGCGAACCGGCAAATACGGAGGAAGCACAGGTTATTGCTTCAAGGATGTTTACGTACCGCCTGTATACAGATGATCCCAAGGTACGCAGCGTGATCATTCGTCACAGACAGATGAAACAGGAAGAAATTTATCCCTGTGTGCATGGAATCGCCTATCCGAGGATCTATACAGAAGATGCTGCAGTGATCTTTCAGGACGAAAAACAGAGACGCTATGCGTCAACAGTGGATTATAACATGACACCACTTTTTGACGACAGGGAAATGGTACCGACAGTATTGGAAAAGGGCGCAGATGAAGCAGGTGTGCTGCTTTATTATTGCCAGACACAGGATATTTGCCGCACAAATCTGGGGATTTTTCAGAAGCTGGTCCTTTCATCTGCGTTTACAGGAGAATACAGAGATGCTGTTCGAAAACGGATCCTGGAATATTACAGGGATCATGTACAGGGAGAAGATCTGGATGCCTGCCTGGAAATGATGGACTATCGGGAATATGCTATGGTCGATAAGAAGATACTGCTGGAAATCCTCATCCAGAGAGGCTTGTTCCCACAGGCAATGAGCGTTGTGGAGGCATTTGGCTTTGAAGGAGTAGAGGAATGTGAGCTGCTGAAACTGGCAAGCCGGATGATCATTCGCTGTGACTGTACGGAAGATGAAGAGCTGATCGCACTTTCTTCCCATGTATACAGAAATGGAATTTATGATGAAGTGATCCTTCAGTATCTGATGAAATTCCGGTTTGGTCCTGTGGAAGAACTTCTGGATATCTGGAAAAGTGCCTGCGGTTTTGAGATGGATACGTACAGCCTGGAGGAAAGGATACTTTCGCTTCTGATGTTCACTGCAGATTACCGGGAAGAAGGCGAAAAGATCCTGAAATCTTATATCAGTCATTCCGGAAAGGAACAGGTGATCGGAGCTTACCTGACACAGATGGCTTATGGAATGTTTGTAAAGGGGATGCCGGAGACTCCGTGTCTCAGAGAATATCTCAAAATCTGCAAACGGAAAGAATGGCCAACAGACAGAATCTGTGACCTGGAACTTCTGAAAATACTTTCCGAAGAAAAAGCATCCGATGAGGAAGAACTTGCTCTGGAGGAAGAAATTCTGGCTTCCTGCGTAAAAGATGATATGGTATTTGAGTTTTTCCATGATCTGGATCAGAGGATCCTGCGCCCGTATCAGCTGGATGATAAGACTTTTGTAGAATATCATGCTTCGCCTGAGACTTCTGTTACTTTGTATTATTTGTTGGATACAGGACTTGGAACCATGCCGGAATATAAGAGCGAGCCGCTGCGTAATGTCTATGAGGGAATTTTTACCAAGACGTTTACTCTGTTTTACGGTGAGACTCTGCACTATTATTTTCAGACAGAAGATGAAAACGGTGTGCACAGGACTGAAGAGAAAATGCTGACCATGAATCTGACGGATGACAGAGCTTCCAGTAAATATCAGCTGATCAATCAGATCCTCTGTGCAAGAAAACTGGAGAAAGATCCGGAAGTGAAGGAGAAACTTTCACAGTATCTCCGGCAGGAACAGTACGTCAATGAAATGTTTGTCATAGAGAAGGAACCGGAAAGATGAATGAAATTCGAGATTTGCTGATAGGAATCGATATTGGAAAAGAATATACACAGATCTGCTATTATGACAGAAAAGCAGAAGAGGCCCGTTCTCTTTCCATGAAAGTGGGAACCAGCCAGTATGAGGCTCCGGGCTGTATCTGTTACCGTACAGAGCAGAACGATTACTGTGTGGGCCTGGAAGCACAGTATTTTTCCAGAGAAAAAGGCGGGATCATGCTCGGAAATATTTATGATATCTGCCAGAAGGAAGAAAGCATACAGGTGGCGGGAAAGGATAAGGAGCCGGCAGAGCTCCTTGCTCATTTCCTGAAAGGAATGCTGAAATTTCTTGGAATTCAGGACATTGTAAAAAACACAAAGTGCATGTGTATCACTTCTCCTGAGCTTGATGCCATACAGGTGCGTAATTATCAGAAGGCCTGTGGAATTGCCGGTTTTCCGGCAGAGAAATACATGCTTATGGATTACGGGGAAAGTTTTTATTACTATGCATTGGGCCAGAAAAGAGAAACCTGGAACCGAAGTGTGGCCTGGTATGCGTTTGATGGAGATAAAATTGCGTTTCGTAAGCTGACGATCAATGCTGCATCCAGACCTATACTTGTCAATCTCGAAGAACCGGTGAGTACAACGCTTGAAACGGAGGATGAGATCCGTGATGTGGAGTTTTGCCGTTTTATAACAAAAACTCTTGGAAAAGAACTTTTTTCCAGTGTGCAGATCACAGGAGAAGGGTTCGACCAGCAGTGGGCACAGCAGTCAGTAAAGCTTCTGTGTCATCAGGGACGCAAAGTATTTTACGGAAACAATCTCTTTGCAAAAGGAGCCTGCATCGCCGGTAAGGACAGACTTGAAGACAAAAAATTAAAAGGGTACAGATATTTAAGCGATTCCCTGGTTACTGCGGATGTGGGAATGGATATGCGGGTGATGGGTTCTCCTGCGTATTATCCGCTGATCGAAGGCGGCAGCAACTGGTATGAATGCAATGCAGAGTGTGAACTGATCCTGGATGATACGGAAGAACTGGTCTTTGTAGTAAATCTTCCGGATGAAACGGAGAGAAAGCGGGTGGCAATGGCGCTTAAAGGTTTGCCAAAACGACCAAACCGGACGACCAGACTTGCACTTACGTTGAAATACGTATCATCGAAAGACTGTGAGATCACAGTAAAGGATCTTGGATTTGGGGAAATGTATCCATCCAGCGGGAAGACATGGAAAGAACTGGTACGCTGGGATGAGACAGAAGAAAGGAAACAGGTATGAGCGGATATATTTTATGCCAGGTAAAGAAAGCAGAGAAACCATTTTACATTGAAAATATCAGCACGAATATTTATTCCATAGAAGAACTCTGCTATTATCTTTATAATAATCTTTACCTTGTGGATCGTTCTCTTATCAGTAATAAGCTGTGTACCTGGCTGGATGAGGAACTGAAACTTCCAAAACTTGCGGCGAAGCTTCGACCTTTCATTGGAAAAGAGGCAGGTCTGGAGGAAATTCTGTATCCGATATTTAAAGAGATCAATTATCTGGCTTATGAAGAACTTCGTATCCTGAATGGAAGGATTGAAAGAAGAAATAAGGAATCCGAGGAGATACGGGAAAAGAGAAAAGGGGATGCCCTCATGGAAAACCGGATGTACGTGAACGCAATCCGTGTTTATCAGAAGCTTCTGGAAAAAGATTCCAGAGAAATCTCCAGAGAAATGAGAGAGCGGATTCTGCATAATCAGGGATGTGCTTACAGTTATCTGTTTCAGATGGATAAGGCACTGGACTGTTTCTTTGCTGCATGGAAGGTAAACCAGTCAGAAAAGGCACTGAAGATTTATCTTCTGGCTTACCGAAGTGTGCATACACCGGAAGAATTTGAAAAGATACAGGAAGATCTGAAGGCAGAGGATTCCGTAAAAAAAGAAACTGCCAGAGCTCTGGAACAGTTTATCAGCCTCCCGGAGCAGAAGATTGCACCCGGAGAGACTGACAGGATATTGGAGGATCTTACAAGAGAATATCACAGAAGTACAGGCTCTTAAAGCTGTTCAAGAAGTCCCAGCAGGATCTGCCGGGCTTCTTTTTTTGTGTAGACAGCTTCTTCTTCGGAAAGAGAAGAGAGATAGTCGTCCAGAGCCTGTCCGATACTGGTTTCTTTCAGATAAACGCACATAAAAGTATCTTCTTTGGAAAGAAAACAGAGAAAAACAGAATAATCGGACAGAACTTCAAGATGGATTCCCGTTTCAGGGAGGACAGAATGCTTAAGGATCTTGCATTTTTCACCGCCCATATCTGTGTCAAGAATGTGCTGGATCGATTTTCTCCGTTCTTCTTTTGGAAGTGGTGTCTGATGATAGGAATATGGACCGTCCAGAAGACCGGTCTGTGCAAACTTCCGGATTCCATTCAGGGTGAAATAGTTACAGGAAGTGTCGTTTTCTGTAAAGGCAAACTGCGGCTGTTTTAAAATAGAAACCAGTTGTGTATAAACAGAGTTGGAATGATCAATATCTCTGTTTTCAAAGAGGGCCTGTACAAAGTCGGGTCCATAGGACATCAACGCAAGACATGGATGAGACTCCAGCGCAAAGTTTGTTGTAATATTGGTGTTCATAATGGAACCGAAAATCTCCAGGATCTGTGAAGGAGAATCCGACTGCTGGAAAAAACGGCTGGAGTTTTCCAGGATTTTCTGAAATTCCTGCTGATAGGAATGTATAACTTCCGGATTTTCTGTAGATATGAAAGTTGACATATCAGAAGAAATAAGCAGGAGTTTCTTTTCTGTAATAAAGAAAAACGGAAACAATTCATAACAGGAAAGTTCTCTTCCGGCCTGGGTGTAATAATAGTAGGGCTGATAATTGAGAAAGCCGCACAGGATCGGAAGAATGGTACACAAAAAAGTTTCCAGGTTCATATTATAGTCCGGTGATGCGGTAGGATTCTGGTGAAGCGGAAGAATCTGGATAACAGGAGGAAGCTTTTGATATTCCGGATAGAGATGTGCAGAAACTTGTACAATAAGCCGACAGTTTGCAGGAATGTTGGTGCAGATCTTTTCGTCGGAACCGGAGAGCAGGATATCTTCAAAAAGGTTTAAAACTTTTTTTTCCACATCAAGTGAAAAGTCTCCACTGTAAAACGGAAGAGAAGTAAGACTGTGAAAACCAGAGGAGAAAAGCATCTGCTGGGTGCTGATCACACGGAGAAGTTCCTGGATGTATTTCCGATTATAGTAAATTTCTTTTCCAATTTTTTCGATTTTATATAATTCAATCAGTTCCTGACGCTGGGATGGATTAATCCGGATCGAATCGCAGAACTGACGGACAAAATCCATTCCAGGCAGACGTTTGCCTGTGATCATACGCTGCAGAGAGGTACGGTCAAGGCCTGAGGATGCAGATAACTGGTATACCGTTTCTCCTGTATTTTTTAGATATTCACGGCATTTGCTGCTGAAGTCAGACATAATAATTCTCCTTTTTTCATACTTGTGGCATTATTATACAAAAACAGATCAGGAATTGCAATTATTTGTAAAAAATCCGAGCACAATTGGTGGCACATATTGCGAGACAGTTTTTTTGAAAATAGAATAGATCATATCAAGAAAGAACAGGGCGGAGGGAACCAGAACCATGGCAGTGATAACTATTGCGGTATGTGATGAAATACGAAAAGATGCTCAGAAGCTTTACAGACAGCTTTCAACGCTGCTTCCGGATGCAGAGATTCTGATATACCGTAGCAGGCAGAGCCTTCTTGACGGACTGACGGAAGGGCATAAGATCTGTAATGTGGTATTTATGGGGCTGGATGGTGAAAATGGAAAGAGCCTGGAGACAGTCCGTGCGATACGGCTTCGGGGAAATTATATTCCGGTCATCATGGTAGCGGAAAATGAGAAATTTTATAAAGAAGCTTTTGAGGTATTTGCTTTTAATTATCTGACGAAACCTGTAGAAAGCGGAGAACTGGAGCATGTGCTGTTACCTATCCTGACCACCTGTGAAAGAGAAGGAGGAAAGGCGCTGCATTTTCATTACAGAACTCAGGTTTATACACTCCAGCATAACAGTCTGGCGTACATATCCAGCAGCCTCCATAATGTAACCTTCCACCTTACCGACGGAAAGAAACTCAGCTGCAGAGCGCGTCTGGGAGATTTTGCGGGACAGCTTTCCGACAGTAATTTTATGAGATGCCATCAGAGCTTTTGCATCAATCTGGAGAAAGTGAACACACTCAAAAAGAACAGTTTTGTAATTGGACAGACTGAGATCCCTATTTCCAGAGCCTATTTAAAAACCGCAAGAAAGAAATACAAAGATTATCTGGCACAGCAGAAGGTTTGCTCTTGACAGCTCCTTTTTGGTATGTTACTATAACCATACGCTTTCACGTAGTAGAGTGACCACGTGATAAAGGAATAACGAAAAAAAGGAGAACAATCATGAAGAAGAGAACAGTTGCAGTAGTAATGGCGGCAGCGATGACAATAGGAATGATGGTAACAGGAGTAAGTGTACAGGCAGGTGTTGAGGATAAGACCCTGATCGTAGGATTTGATGCTGAGTACCCGCCATTTGGATATAAGGATGATAATGGTGATTATGTAGGATTTGACCTTGACCTGGCTCAGGAAGTATGTGATAATCTTGGATGGGAGCTTGTTAAGAAGCCGATCAACTGGGATTCCAAGGACATGGAACTGAATTCCGGAACCATTGACTGTATCTGGAACGGATTTACCATCAACGGACGTGAGGATGATTATACATGGACAGATCCTTACATCAACAATGAACAGGTAATCGTGGTTGCCAAGGATTCCGGAATCGAGAAACTTGCAGACCTTAAGGGTAAGAACGTAGTTGTACAGGCTGCATCCGCTGCACTGGACGCACTGAACAACGACGATAACAAGGATCTGAAGGACAGCTTCGCATCTCTCACAGAGAACCCGGATTACAACACCGCATTTATGAACATTGATTCCGGTGCTGCAGATGCAGTTGCCGTTGATATCGGTGTTGCCAATTATCAGCTTTCACAGAGAGGCAAGGATAAATACGTGATCCTTGACGAGCCGATCCAGAATGAGCAGTATGGCATCGGATTTAAGAAGGGTAACGATGAGCTGAAAGATCTGGTATGGGCAGAAGTTGAGAAACTTGACGAGTCCGGCGAAGTTGATAAGCTTGCAGATAAATATGAGCTGGATAAGAGCATGCTCTGCATCAGCGAGGATAAGGAGGACTCAGATTCCGATTCCACAGAAGCTGACACAGAAGAAAGTGCAGATAGCACAGAGAAAGAAGCGGATTCTGAATCTAAGTGATCCAGTCTCAGATTACAGCAAAAACTGTGAAGATATTTTTCAGAAACTATCAAACAGCAGGAGAAATAAGAAACATAGCAGAAGTTTTTGAAGCTTTTGCATAAAAAGGAAATGAGGGTGCTTCGGCGTTGGAAGAGCTGCCGGGCACGCTCATTTCCTGTTGTTTACAGGAATTACAGGTATCAGTCCGATAAATGGGACAGATACTCCGAACCAGGAGGAAAAAAATGAGTTTTAGTGTAATGCTCCAGCAGCTGGCAGGAGGAATGCTGGTCTCTATTGAGATCTTTTTTGTGACTTTGCTGTTTTCTCTGCCGCTGGGACTTCTGATCTGTTTTGGCAGAATGTCCAAAAACAAAGTGATCCGTGCCATTGTATCCGCGTACATATCCATTATGAGAGGAACTCCGCTGATGCTGCAGCTGATGGTTGTATACTTCGGCCCGTATTTTATCTTCGGAATCCGTATTTCCATGGGATACAGCCTGATCGCTGTATTTATTGCATTTGCCATCAACTATGCGGCTTATTTTGCAGAAATCTACCGTGGCGGCATTGAGTCCATGCCGGTTGGTCAGTATGAGGCTGCAAAGATCCTCGGGTACAACAAAGTGCAGACATTTTTCCGCATCATCCTTCCACAGGTGATCAAGAGGATTCTGCCATCCATCACCAATGAAGTTATTACACTGGTCAAGGATACTTCTCTTGCTTTTGTTGTGGCAGTAGCGGAGATGTTTACCATTGCCAAGCAGATCGCGAGTGCCCAGACAACCATGATGCCTTTTGTGATCGCTGCCGTATTTTATTATGTGTTCAATCTGATCGTGGCAGTTGTGATGCAGAAGGTTGAGAAGAGCATGAATTACTACCGTTAACCGGAATGGAGAGTACAGAATATGAAATTATTTGAAATGAAACATATCAAAAAAAGCTTTGACGGACTGGAAGTCCTCAAAGATATTTCTCTTGATGTGGAAGAGGGAGAAGTGTTAAGTATCATCGGTCCTTCCGGTTCCGGCAAGTCCACCATCCTGCGCTGTGCCACAGGTCTTGAGACACCGGACAGCGGCGAGATCATCAAAACCGGAGATGTGGGACTGGTGTTCCAGCAGTTTAATCTGTTCCCGCATTTTTCCGTAATGAAAAATATCGTAGACGCACCCTTAAAAGTGCAGAAAAGAAAAAAAGACGAAGTCTATGCCCAGGCAAGAAGTCTTCTTAAAAAAATGGGTCTTGCAGATAAGGAAAATGCGTATCCTTTCCAGCTTTCAGGAGGACAGCAGCAACGAGTATCCATTGCCCGTGCCCTCTGCATGAATCCGAAGATCCTGTTTTTTGATGAACCGACATCTGCACTGGATCCGGAGCTCACCGGGGAGATCCTGAAGGTTATCAAGGATCTGGCACAGGAGCATATCACCATGGTGATCGTCACCCATGAGATGAATTTTGCAAGAGATATTTCCGACCGCATCATCTTTATGGACAAGGGTGTGATCGCGGTGGAGGGAACCCCACAGGAGGTATTTTCTTCCGATAATGGCAGAATGAAGGAATTTCTGGGAAAATTCCATCAGGGTATGGAGTAACAAACGGTTGCTTTTGAAGAGGCAATGTTATATAATTTCAAGAGGCGTGAATTAACCAGATCCGGGCAGATAACGGATCATTCGCCATTCCGGCCCGGATGTATGTAATCAGGAGGATAATAATGAATACAGACAGATATGTAAGCCCGCTGTCAGAGCGGTACGCAAGCAAAGAGATGCAGTACATTTTTTCCCCGGACATGAAATTCCGCACATGGAGAAAGCTGTGGATCGCACTTGCTGAGACGGAACGTGAGCTTGGCCTTAACATCACCCAGGAGCAGATTGATGAGATGAAAGCTCATGCGGATGATATCAACTATGATGTGGCTAAGGAGCGTGAGCGTCAGGTTCGCCATGATGTAATGTCTCACGTGTATGCGTTTGGTGTACAGTGCCCGAAGGCAAAAGGAATCATCCATCTGGGAGCAACCTCCTGTTATGTAGGAGATAACACCGACATTATCGTTATGACAGAGGCACTGAAACTTGTCCGCAAGAAACTTGTGAACGTGATCGCGGAGCTTTCCAAGTTTGCAGCACAGTATAAAGATCAGCCAACTCTGGC
>OIZE01000971.1_pt1 | contig 19920 bp, 17 predicted proteins | sample 1588421 | NCBI WGS metagenome assembly OIZE01 (sample SAMN03283251) | human gut metagenome | biome: human-associated habitat; material: feces | host: Homo sapiens | place: USA | collected 2013 | reverse complement strand
TCCAAGATCCTCGACCTCGTGGAAAATTCCAGCATGAAGAAGGCCCGCACCGAGAACTTCATCACCCGTTTTGCCCGCGTGTACACCCCCGCCGTCTGTTACAGCGCACTGGCTCTGGCGTTCATCCCGCCGGTGATCCTGCTGCTGATGGGCCAGCCCGCCCGCTTCGGCGACTGGGTCTACCGCGCTCTGACCTTCCTCGTCATCTCCTGCCCCTGCGCTCTGGTCATCTCCATCCCGCTGAGCTTCTTCGGCGGCATCGGCGGTGCCAGTGCCTGCGGCATCCTCGTCAAAGGCTCCACCTATCTGGAAGAGCTGGCCCGCACCGGGATCGTGGTCTTTGATAAGACCGGTACCCTGACCCAGGGCACCTTCAAGGTCGTGGGCGTTCACCCCGAACACGGTGTCACCGAAAACGCCCTCGTGGAGGCCGCCGCCCTGGCCGAGAGCTGGTCCAAACACCCCATCTCCCTGAGCATCAAGGCCGCTTACGGCAGGGACATCGACGCCAGCCGCGTCACCGATGTCCAGGAGCTGGGCGGCCACGGCGTGACAGCAAAGGTGGACGGCAAAACCGTTGCCGCCGGCAACGCCCGCCTGATGGCAAAACTGGGCCTCACCGCCCCTGAAGTGACCGAGCCGGGCACCCTCGTGCATGTGGCCATCGAGGGGCAGTACGCCGGTTATCTGCTCATCGCGGACGTGGTCAAACCCCACAGCGCGCAGGCCATCCGGAGCCTGAAGTCTGCAGGCATCCGCAAGACCGTGATGCTGACCGGTGACGCCGAGCCTGTAGCCAGAGCGGTCGCCAATCAGCTGGGTCTGGACGAATACCATGCCGGTCTGCTGCCCGGCGACAAGGTGGACCAGATCGAAACGCTCCTCGCCGCCAAAGGCCCGAAAGAGAACCTCGCCTTCGTGGGCGACGGCATCAACGACGCACCCGTTCTGTCCCGCGCCGACCTCGGCATCGCCATGGGTGCGCTGGGCTCGGACGCCGCCATTGAGGCCGCGGACATCGTCCTGATGGACGACGACCCGGCCAAGATCGCGCTGGCCATGCGCATCGCCCGCCGCACCCTCCGCATCGTCTACGAGAACATCGTCTTCGCGCTGGCCATCAAGTTCGCCTGCCTGATGCTCGGCGCTCTGGGTCTGGCAAGTATGTGGACCGCCATCTTCGCCGACGTCGGCGTCATGGTGCTGGCCGTCCTCAACGCCACCCGCGCCCTCTACACCAAAGACCTTGCCCGGAAGAACGAGCAGTGACCCATAACACACGAACGCCCCCGCCGGGAATTTTCCGGCGGGGGTGTTTTTGTGCGCAAAATCTTTTTCCCGAAACAACTTGCAATGCCGGAAGATTCTGTTATACTACTAATCCAGGAGGTTAGTGGAAATGTATCCAGTCAAATCAGATCCTCATTCTTCCGGCGAGGTGTGGCGGGCGCTCCGGGCAGCTGCGCCCCAGACGGTGCCGGTGTTTGCCGGTTATCTCGTGCTGGGCATGGGGTATGGCATCTACGTTCAATCTCTGGGCCTGCCGGTCTGGATGCCCATGCTGATGGGCACCGTCGTCTACGGCGGCTCGCTGGAATTCGTGCTGGCAAGCCTGCTGCTGGGGGCGTTCGCGCCGCTGTCAGCCTTTCTGATGGCCCTGATGATTCAGGCGCGGCACCTGTTCTACGGCCTTGCTATGCTGGAACGCTACAAGGGCTATGGCCTGCGCAGCGTTTACATGATCTACGCCATGAGCGACGAGACCTTTTCCATCACCTGCTCGGCCGAGCCGCCGGAAGGGGTGGACCGGGGCTGGTTCATGTTCTTCATCACCCTGCTGGATCAGCTCTATTGGGTGGCCAGCGCCGGGCTGGGCGCGGTGGTCGGCTCGGTCCTACCCTTCAGCACAGAGGGCGTGGATTTCGTGATGACGGCCATGTTCGTGGTCATCTTCCTGAACCAGTGGGAAAAAGAAAAGCAGCACGTCAGCGCCCTCATCGGGCTGCTGGTGCCGCTGGTCTGCCTGGTGCTTTTTGGGGCAGGCAGCTTCCTGTTGCCTGCTATGGCCTGCATCCTGGTGCTGCTGGTGGCCCTGCGCAGGCCCATTGAGTCCATTGAAGCAAAGCACGGCGAAACGGAGGTGCCGAAATGACCGCACTGCAAATGGGCATCACAATCGCGGTGTGCACTGCTGCCACCATGCTCACCCGCTTTCTGCCGTTTCTGATCTTCTCCTCCAAGGACCAGCAGCCGCCGGAGGTGGTGCGGTATCTGGGCCGCGTTCTGCCCGCCGCCATCTTCGGGATGCTCATCGTCTACTGCCTCAAGAGCGTGACGCCCTTTGCGGGCAGCCGCGGCATCCCGGAGGCTCTCGCCATCGCCGTGACCATCGCCCTCCATAAATGGAAGCACCAGACCCTTGTTTCCATCGCCGGCGGCACGGTCTGCTATGTGCTGCTGGTGCAGCTGGTGTTTGTATAAAAAAACAACCCTCTCCGTCTCGCATTCACTCGCCAGCTCGCCCTTCAGGAGAGGTGGCATTGCAAAGCAATGACGGAGAGGGTTCTATTTTTAATGATAAAACGTATCAAAATTGACCTGCCGATAGAACCGCTGCTGGAGCTGGTCGAAGCTCTCGCAGTTCTGGGCCAGCAGCCACATCACCTTTGTGACGACGGCTTCGATGGTCATGTCGTGGGCTTCCAGGAAGCGGAACCGGTTCCGGACCCGCTTGCCGACCTCGTAAATGCCCACATCGCTGCCCTCGTAGGTGACCTGTGTGGTTAAGATCAGGATCTTGTGGGTCTTGTCGTAATCGCCCAGATTCTCTGCAAAAGCGTCCATGAGCCGCTGCGGGATGCCGCCTACGCCGAAACTTTCCACAATGACGCAGTCGTATTGTTGAAAAATGGCTGGGATGAGTTCCGGGCCAAGGCCGGGCGTCAGCTTGAGCAGAAAGACCTTCGGGTTCAGTGCCCGGCCAAACTCCACCGGGCCGGTGGGCCAGGGCGAGGGGATATACCGCACCAGCCGGTCGCCCTGCACCAGCGCCAGCGCCGGGAAATTGACCGACGCAAAGGCATCGTAGCTGATGGTCTTGTTCTTCTTGGCGCGGGTGCCCGCGATGACATGCCCGCCGAACACCACCATCACGCCCCGGCTGCCGGGGTCCAGCGCGCAGATGACGCTGTCGCGCAGGTTTTTCTTCGCATCGGTGATCTCGTTGGAGATGGGCTGCTGGGCACCGGTGAGGATGATCGGCTTGTCCGCATTCTGGATGAGGTAGGACAGCGCCGCCGCCGAATAGGCCAGCGTATCGGTGCCGTGGCAGATGATGAAGCCATCGTAGAGTGCATAATTCTCCTGCACGGCCCGCGCCATCAACAGCCAGTGTTCGGGGCCGAGGTCTGTGCTGTCGATGCTGCACAGCGCCAGCGTCTCCGGGCAGCACAGCTCGTTCAGTTCCGGCAGATGGGCCAGCAGTTCCTCGCTGGTCAGAACGGGCCGCAGCCCCTGTGCGGTGCGCACACTGGCGATGGTGCCGCCGGTGGTGATAAAAAGCAAACGCTGCTTGGACATGTTCGGTGCCTCCCTGGGTCAAATTCAGTCGATTCAGTATAACACACTCGGCCCCGGATGAAAAGTGTGCAGTTTTGAGACCTGGTCACAGATTTTTGCGGGAAAAGGTGTATACTATACCTGATCCATCCGTTGAAACGTTTTCCTCTGTACAACCTCTCCGTCTCGCATCCGCTCGACAGCTCTCCTGGTAGGAGAGCCTCTGGCGAAACCATGACGCTTGCGTGGACTGCCAAGGCCTCTCCTACAAGGAGAGGTGGCATTGCGCAGCAATGACGGAGAGGTTGCAGGAAGGTGAACCAAATAAGGAGTAACTTATGCCCAACATCGTCATCATCGGTTCCGGCCCGGCCGGCGTGTCGGCCGCTCTGTACACAGCCCGCGCAGGGGTCGAAACGACCGTTCTCACCAAAGGGCCCGGCGCACTGGACCGCGCCGCACACATCCAGAACTACTACGGCTTTGCCGAACCCATCTCCGGTGCCGAACTGGAACGCCGGGGCATCGAAGGTGCCAGAGCGCTGGGGGTGCAGTTCGTTTCCACCGAGGCTGTGGGCCTGACTTACACCGACAAGCTCACCGTCGAGACGCTGGCGGGCGAGTTCCCCGCCGATGCCGTCATCCTGGCCACCGGCGCTTCCCGCGCCGCACCGAAGATCCCCGGTCTGGCAGAGCTGGAAGGCCATGGCGTGAGCTGCTGCGCCACCTGCGACGCCTTTTTCTACCGGGGAAAGGATGTGGCGGTGCTGGGCAGCGGCGAATATGCCCTGCATGAGGTACAGGCCCTTCTGCCAGTGGTAAAGAGCGTCACCCTCCTGACCAACGGGGCCCCGCTGACGGCACAGTTCCCGCCGGAGGTGACGGTCTGCCCCGAAACGGTGGGCGCCATCCTCGGCGAACAGACCGTCACCGGTGTGCAGCTGAACGGCGGCCGACAGGTGCCCCTGTCCGGCGTGTTCGTGGCGCTGGGCGTGGCGGGCAGCACGGCGCTGGCCCGCAAGCTGGGGGCCGAAGTAGAGGGGAACCGCATCGTCGTGGATGAGAAGATGCAGACCACCCTGCCCGGCCTCTACGCCGCCGGGGACTGCACCGGCGGGCTGCTGCAGGTCGCCAAGGCCGTTTATGAGGGAGCACTTGCAGGCACCGAAGCTGCCAAAGCGGTGCGGAAAGGATAACACCATGTCCGATGTGCAAAATACTCCGGTCAACCGGAACTGTCTGGCCTGCGCGTTCCCATTCTGGGACCAGCTCACGCCGGAGGAACAGGCGCAGCTCTGCCGCTTCACCCGACCGGTACGCTACCGGAAAGGGGAGCGGGTCCACAGCCCGGTCGAGAACTGCGTGGGCATTCTGTTGCTGCGGTCGGGCCAGCTGCGGGCCTATCTGCTCTCGGAGGATGGGCGGGACATCACGCTCTACCGGCTGTTTCCCGGCGAAGTCTGCATCCTGTCGGCATCCTGCGTGATGGATTCCGTCAACTTTGACCTGTACATCGACGCCGAGGAGGACACCGAGGCCTACTGCATCGGCGCAGGCGTGTTCCGCCAGCTGATGCAGCAGAACGTCCATGTCCGCTGCTATGCCTACCAGATGACCGCCGAGCGCTTCTCCGACACCATGTGGACCATGCAGCAGATCCTGTTCATGAGCGCCGACCGGCGGCTGGCCATCTTCCTCACCGATGAGCTGGCCAAGACCGGCGGCACGGATGTCCGCATGACCCACGACCAGATCGCCCGCTACATGGGCTCCGCCCGCGAGGTCGTCAGCCGCCTGCTGAAATACTTTGCCGGGGAGGGCCTTGTCCGCCTTTACCGCGGCGGCGTCACCGTACTGGACAAAGAACGGCTGAAGCAGATCGCCAACGGCGCATAAAACGCATCAAAAAAGGACGTCTCATCCTGCGACGAGACGTCCTTTTTTATCTTACAAAATCTCAACTCTTGCAGCCGGATTCCTCTTCCACGCCGGTGAAATCGCTGGCCTCAGCGATCTTGGTGACGTCGAACTTGCCCGTCTCATCCTTGGGGGCGACGGCGGGGCCGGCCTCCACCGGGTTCACGGGTGCTTCCTCGGCCACAGGCTTTTCCTCGGCCGTCTCCGGCTGTGCAGCGGGAGCCTCCGGCTCTTCGGATGCCTTCTCGAAGGCCGGGGGCCATGCGTCGCCCGGCTCAGCGGTCTTGGCCTCGCCTTCGGCGTAGGCTTCGGCTGCCTTGGCGGCCTCTGCGGGGTCCTTTTCAGCCTCTTCGGGGAACTCCACCTCTTCGACGTGGAGCGGGCCCTTGTCGTTCAGAACTTTGTCCAGCACCACGATGGCGGCACCGGTGGCGGCGACGGCAGCAGCCGCGCCCAGAACGCGAAACAACGTTTTCATGGTGAGATCCTCCTTGATGTGATTTCAGTGTGCGGGTTAAGAGAATGTGACGACATCGTTCAGCGGCTTTTCGGCGGGTTCGACCGAGATGGCGGTCAGCACCGGGCCTTTGCCGCGGTAGATGTTGTGGAACTTGTAATTGACCTTTGCGGTCACAGTGACCCAGGCGCGCTGCTCCAGCGCCTTGTAGCCATCGTAGGAGCAGGGGAAGCCGACAAACTGGATGTCCTGCACACAGCAGGTCATGGCAAAGCGGCCGGGCACGAAGCTGTTCTTGCCTGCGCGGTTGGTCTGGCAGACCTGCGCCAGGAACTTCACGGTCTTGCCCGTGTACTTCTGGGGCTCGTCCTGGCAGTCCATATACCAGATGCCGAAATCGTCGTCGCCGATCTCCACCACCGGCTTGTTCAGGTCGAAGGGGAGGGGATCGGGGATATCATCGTAGGCCACGCTGCCGTCAGCGAACTCATAGGCGATGTCGCACTTGCGGGATGCCTGACGCACCAGCTTGTGCAGCTCCTGACGGGCGGCGTCGTTGTTGACGGCCTCCGCGCGGTTGAAGACAATCAGCTCACTGCGGGCGATCTTGTCCAGCAGCAGAGCGCGCATGGAGTTGTCGCGGGCATAGGTGAGGGCCGTGGTGCCGTCGGCCGTGGCGATGCACTGGTAGACGATCCAGTTTTCGGGCAGATTGTTGGCCAGGTCCTGCAGCAGCCACATGCCGTTGTACTCGATGACCACGCGGCCTGCATCTGCTTCCTTGGCCAATTTGGCCAGGTTCTGGGGGTTCAGTTCTGCCTTGTCCTCCAGATTGTAGAGGGTCACGCCGGGGAAGGCGAATTTCTTCTGGTTGTATTCCTCTTCGCCCTCTTCGCAGACCAGCAGCAGGGTCTTGTCGCCGGAGTCGAAGTTGGGGTCTTCAAAGGTCTCCTGGATGAATTTGGTCTTTCCGCTTTCGAGGAAGCCCACAAACAGGTAGACCGGGATCTCATTTGCCATAAACGGTTTTCCTCCTCTGTGTTGTCCGGGCTCAGCAGCCGAACAGGCCGGCAATGGCCTTCTCGTCCAGCTTGGAGCCGATGACGACCAGCTTGCCGCCGACGTCTGCGCCGCGGGAACGGACTTCCCACTCGCCGGGTACATAGTCAAACTCCAGCCAGCCGTCTGCGCCGCCGTCCACGATGCCCTTGGAGCGCAGGATCATGCCGTACTTGCCGGTATCCAGCTCGGTCAGCGCATGCTCGATGTCAGCCTTTGCAATCTTCTTGGCGGTCTCGACGCCCCAGCTGGTGAAGACCTCATCGGCATCGTGGCCATCGTGATGATGGTGGTGGTGATGACCGCAGCAGCAGTGGCCGTCCTCATCGTGATGATGTTCGTGCTCCTCCTCATCATCATGGTCGTGATGGTGGCAGCAATGATCGTGATCGTGGTCATCCTCCTCGTCATCGTGGTGATGATGGCAGCAGTGGTCATGGTCGTGATCCTCGTCATCGTGGTCGTGATGATGCTCGTGTTCGTCCTCATCGTCATCATCATCGTCGTGATGGTGATGGCCGCAGCTGCACACGCCGTTCTCATCGTAATGATGATGGTGATGCTCGTGCTCTTCTTCCTCGTCCTCGTGGGCATGCTCCTCATTGGCCTTGGCTGCCATGGCGATCAGCTCTGCCTTGAAGTCGTCCTTCGTGGACATAGCGTTCAAAATCTGCTCACCGGTCAGGGCATCCCACGCGGTGGTGACGATGGTGGCGGTGGGGTTCTTCTCGCGCAGCATGGCCACCGCCGCAGCGATCTTCTCCTCGCTGGCGGTCTGGGTGCGGCTCAGGATGATGCAGCTTGCATGGCTGATCTGGTCATCGTAGAACTCGCCGAAGTTCTTCATATACATCTTGACCTTGTTCACGTCAGCCACGGTGACAAAGCTGTTCAGCTGCACGTCCAGGTGCTCGGCCACGCCCTCGACGGCGCGGGTCACATCGGACAGCTTGCCCACGCCCGACGGCTCGATGACGATGCGGTCGGGGTGGTACTGCTCCACCACCTGCTGCAAGGCGGCGCGGAAATCGCCCACCAGCGAGCAGCAGATGCAGCCGGCGTTCAGCTCGTTGATCTGGATGCCGGACTCCTTCAAAAAGCCGCCGTCGATGCCGATCTCGCCGAACTCGTTCTCGATCAGAACGACCTTCTGGCCCGCAAAGGACTCCTTGATGAGCTTTTTGATGAGGGTGGTCTTACCGGCACCAAGGAAGCCGGAGAAAATATCGATCTTGGTCATAATGCTGTTGCCTCTTTCTTTTTTCCAAAGTCCGCAAATCGGAACCTTCAAGCAATCCGAGCCGCCGAGTGCTGGCTCAAAAATCTTTACACTCCTATTATAACAAGCCTGTCAATGGGAAACCGCCCTTTTTCATGAGAAAATTGTAACATTTTTTGAAGTTTGGTTGCGTTTTGAGGAAAAGGGCGGTTGCGGGGGGAGGTAGTGCAACTCCGAAACGCTGGCGACAGCATTTGCCAAGGGCGCACGGGCGATCTTGGCGGGCACAGAGGGCAAGCTGCCCGCCATTGCCGGCAACGGCCGTCTGGCCCGCAACACCCTCGAAAAGGCCATCTTCCACCAGAGCCGCCGCCTCGTCGCCGAGCCCGCCGCCGCGCTGGATGTGCTCCTGCCGAGCGATCTGGAATTGGAGGAGTAAAATTTCTTAGCCTTTTGTCGTTGGATTTTACAAGGTCTGTTGGGAATTTCTGTCTGTTTTTCCAAATTGCGTCCATCCCTTCTGGCATGATATAATCATGTCAAAGGAGGGATTTCCATGAAAAAGATCCTCAAGCGCATTCTGCTGGTACTTTTGGTTCTGGTGCTCCTTGCAGTCTGCGGGTTTGCTGCATTTTATTTTTCCCGCATCCGCACGATTCAGAGCCTGGAAAAAGTGACCGACTACGAAGACTACAACCTCTACCGGATGGATGTCCAGTATTCGTACGACCTTGACCGTCTTATCTCCTATGGCATTTCCAGCAATCAGGATATGCTGGACGCCATCCTGAAGGAATCCATCCCGCTTCTGCCCATCCACATGACGGCCCCGAATTACGGATGCAGCGCCTTCAGCATTGCGGACAGTGATCAGGAGATCTTGATGGGCCGGAACTATGATTTCAAGATCGACACCTCGTCGCTTCTGGTCCACTGCACCCCTAAAAATGGCTATGAATCGGTGGCCTTCGCGGCCCTGAGCAACATTTCGGCCAACCAGCCGGATGCCAGTCTGTCCAAGAAGATCGCCGTGCTGACCGCTCCGTTCATCTGTCTGGACGGCATGAACGAAAAGGGCGTTTCCATTGCGGTGCTGACGCTGGACAGCGAACCGACCGTCCAGCAGACCGGCAAGCAAACCATCTTCACGACATTAGCCATCCGTCTGGTGCTGGACCGTGCCGCCACCACACAGGAAGCCGTGGACCTGCTGAACAGCTATGACATGTTCGCCACCAGCGGCCGGGACTATCATTTCTACATCACGGATGCGTCCGGCGATGGCCGCGTCGTGGAATACGATTGCGACGACCCCGCCCGTCCTCTTGTGGCAACCCCTATCCGCGCCATCACCAACTTCTACGGCCTGTACGCAGACCGCGTTCTGCCCAACCAGAAAAACGGCATCTACGGCCACGGGCGGGAGCGCTATGACAACATCGAAGCCGTTCTGAACGGGACGGACACCTACACCGTAGACACCGCATGGGACGCCCTGAAAGCTTCGGCGCAGGACCCCAACCCCAACGATGTTACCAGCAACACCCAGTGGTCGCTTATCTACAACGACACCCAGCGCACCGCCCAGTTCGTCCTGCGGCGGGATTGGAACACCGTTGTTTTCTATGACCTCAACCTCAATACGGTGACACTGAAATAACCGCAACAAAAAACGGACCGCTGAAACGGTCCGTTTTTCTTGTTCAGCGATGCTCTTCCGCCAGCTGTTCGGCCAGCGCCCGCATCCCGGTGCGGACGTCTTCGGGCGCAAGGACTTCCACCTTGCCGCCAAAGCCCGCCACCCAGCCGTAGAACGGTTCGCTGACACAGATGGGCACATCAAAGTGGAAGCGCCCGTCCTCCTCCGGCAGGAAGGTCGGCGAAGCGCCGAACCGCTCCCGCATGGCGTTTTCGAGGTCGGCTGTGCAGCGCAGGGTCACGCGCCGTTCGGGGCCGCCGTACATGCTGAAGTGCTTGCGCAGGTAGGCGGGCAGATCGAAATTGGCAAACTGCTCCCGGCCGTGGCGGGGCAGCTCCAGCACCCGGACGCCGGACATCCGGTCCACCCGGTAGTGGCGGATGCCCACCGGCTCCTTTTCGTCCTGATAGGCGATGAGGTAATAGCAGCCGTTCTCCCACGCCATCTGCCATGGGCTGATGACCCGCTTTTCGGGCCGGCCCACTTTTTTGTAGTGGAACTCCACCATCCGGCCGGTGTTGATGGCCTCGTGCAGCGCGTCGATGCTGTACAGCAGGCTCCTGCTGTCGGTCTTGGGGCGGCCGTCCACGTAGACCTGACGCTGCAGCTGGCTGCCCTCGTAATTGGAGCAGAGCTTTTCCAGCTTCCGGATCAGGCGGCGGCTCGTGGCGCTGGACACCACCCGGCTGGCCTGCACGGCGTCCACCAGCAGCTTCAGCTCGGCCAGGTCAAAGGTGCGGCTGGCCAGAAAATAGCCGCCGCCCCGGCCCCGCCGGAGCTGGATGTCGTACCCCAGTGCGTTCAGCGCGTCGATGTCGCTGTACACGCTCTTGCGCTCGCAGAGGATGCCCTGCTGTTCCAGCAGCCCCACCAGCTGGGGCACGTTCAGCAGGTGGTTTTCGTCGGTCTGTGTCTCAAAGATGCGCAAAAGCGCCAACAGCTTGGATTTCTGGCCTTCCTGCTTGGGCATAGGTTCACCTCATTCGGAGAGCTTCTTGTCGAACGCCGCACGGCGCCGGGTGGAAAGGCGGAACATCTCTTCGAGCTTTTCGCGGTCGCCCGCCACCAGCGCGTTGCGCAGTGCGCCGAGCGCGGCGTCGAACTGGTCGATCTCCGAGATGAGGTTGTCTCTGTTCCAGAGGAACAGTTCCGCCCACATTTTGTCGTTGATGCGTGCGATGCGGGTCAGATCCCGGAAGGAGTCGCCCGTGTACTCGCACAGCGAGGTGTTGTCGTTGGCGCACATCAGGCTGACGGCGATGGCATGGCACAGCTGGCTGACATAGCCGACCATCCGGTCATGCTCCTGCACGGTCAGGGTGCAGATGTGTTTGAAGCCCAGCACCTCGGCCAGCTCTCGGACCCAGGCGATGGCCTCCGGGGTATTCTTCCCGGTCGGGGTGATGATGAAGTTCGCCGGGGCAAAATTCACCTCGGCGGCGTGTTCCACGCTGGAGGTCTCACGGCCTGCCATCGGGTGGCTGGCGATGAACTCGACCCCCGCCGGGCAGAGGGCCTGCACCGGCTCCACAAGGCCGGTCTTGACGCCGGACACATCCGTGAAGATGCAGCCGGGCTTGAGGAGCGGGCCGTACGTCCGGAACCACTCGATGAGGGCCGTGGGGTAGAGGCCGAAGATGATGTGGTCGGCCTCCCGGACAAGGTCTTCAAAATCGTGGGTTTTGCCCCGCTCGATGTAGCCATGGTCGAGCGCGAACTGCAAGTGGCCCTCGCTGCGGTTGATGCCGTCCACATGGAACCCGGCTTTGGAGAGTTCCAGCGCATATTTGCCGCCCAGCAGGCCGAGGCCCACCACGAGATAACGTTTCGTTTTATCCAACATCTTCTACCTCCGCGCCCAATGGTTTGATGGCTGTAAAGAAATTCGGCCAGCTCTTCGTGACGGCCTCGGCGCCGTCGATGGGCAACCGCAGCCCCGCCGCCAGTGCCAGCACCGACAGGCTCATGACGACCCGGTGGTCGTTGTGGCCGGAGAGGACGCCGTCCGGCGTATGGAGCGCCCCGGCACAGCCCTCGATGGTGATGGTGCCGCCCGCGCTGGACAGCACCCCGCCGCATTTGCGCAGCTCTGTTTCCATGGCCTCGATGCGGTCGCTCTCCTTGATGCGGAGGCGTTCCGCGTTCCGGATGACCATCTGCCCCTCGCAGAACAGGCCCAGCACCATCAGCACCGGGCCGAGGTCGGGGCAGTCGGCCAGGTCGATGTCCGTGCCGTGGAGCGGCGCTTTCCGGAAGACGATGCCCTGTTCGGTGCGGGAGAAGTCGGCCCCGCACCGGCGCAGGATGTCCAGAATGGCCGCGTCGCCCTGCAAGGTCGGTTCGGCCAGACCGGTCAGCGTGACGCCGCCGGTGACAGCCCCCAGCACCGCCGGGAAGGCTGCCTGGCTGTAATCGCCCTCGACGGTGTAGTCACAGGGGCGGTATGCCTGCCCGCCGGGGATCTCCAGCGTCGTTTCGTCCACCCACTGGCTCGTGACGCCGAATGCCGCCTGAACGGACCGGGTCATGTCGATGTAGCTGTGGCTCTCCACCGGCGGGAGCAGGTGAAGGGTGCTGGTGCCGCCCAGCAGCGGCAGGGCGAACAGCAGCCCGCTGATGAACTGGCTGGACACATTGCCCGCCAGCGTATAGTCCCCGCTGGAGACCACCCCTTCCACAGTCAGGCCGGAAGGACTCTGCGCAAAGCGGAGGCCCTGCTCCCGGTACAGCGCTTCATACACCGACTGGGGCCGCTCCATCAGCCGCCCGCGGCCCACAAAGGTCACTTCCTGACCGGTGAGGCTGGCCAGCGGGATGAGGAAGCGCAGAGTGCTGCCGCTCTCGCAGCAGTCCACCGGGGCTTCCACGGGCAGAAAGCGGCCCAGTCCCTCCACCACTGCATCGTTCCCGCCGGTGGTGACGCGGGCGCAGAGCTGGCCCGCCGCCGTGAGGGTTGCGGCGATGTCCTTGCTGAACTCCAGATTCCGGATGTGCGAGGTGCCCTTTGCCAGCGCCGCACAGAGCACGGCCCGGTGCGCCATGCTCTTGCTGGGCGGGGCCATCATGACTCCGTCAATGTTTCTGTCTGGTTGGATCGTGATCTGCATTTGCAGCCCTCCTTCTGCCCGTTCTGCCAAACGCTCTCCCTGCGGGAGAGCTGGGGCCTGAGAGGGTCACATCTCCCGCCCGATGGCCCATGCGACCTGGCGGCACTTGGCTATGGCCTGAGCAAAGCTGTCCGGGGTCAGGCACTGGGCACCGTCGCTCCATGCGTGGCGGGGGTCGTAGTGGACCTCCACTTCCAGACCGTCGGCACCGGCGGCTACCGCAGCAATCATCATCGGCTCCACGAGGTTGGCCTTGCCGGTGGCGTGGCTGGGGTCCACGATGACGGGCAGATGGGTCTTTTCGTGGATGATGGGCACGGCGGAAAGGTCCAGCGTGTTGCGGGTGTATTTTTCAAACGTGCGGATGCCGCGCTCGCAGAGGATGACCTGCTCGTTGCCGCTGGCCATGATGTACTCGGCGCTCATGATCCACTCCTCGATGGTGTTGCACAGGCCGCGCTTGAGCAGGACCGGCTTGTGCATCTTGCCCACCGCCTTGAGCAGCTGGAAATTCTGCATGTTGCGGGCACCGATCTGCACGACATCGACATACTCTTCAAACTCCGGGATGCGGTCTTCGCTCATCAGCTCGGAAACGATGGGCAGGCCGGTGGCTTCGCGGGCCTTGACCATGTCGAGGATGCCCTCGGTCTCCAGACCCTGGAAGGAGTAGGGAGAGGTGCGGGGCTTGTAGGCACCGCCGCGGAAGAGGGCAGCACCGCCAGCCTTGACGCTCTGGGCGATGCGCAGGGCCTGCTCCTCGCTCTCGATGCTGCACGGGCCGGCCATGACGGCGATCTTCTCCCGGCCGCCGATCCGGACGCCGCCGCAGTCGATGACCGAGTCGGCGGGATGGAACAGGCGGTTGGCGCGCTTATACGGGGCCGACACACGGGTCACGTTGTCGATCCAGGGGTTGGCGAGCACATCGCGCTCGTCGATCTTGGTGGTGTCGCCCACCAGACCGAAGACGTTGTAGTCCTTGCCGGTGATCAGGGTGACATCGAGGCCCTGCTTTTCAAAGCGGTCCACGATCTTTTCCAGTTCTTCCTTCGGGGTGCCTTTTTTCGTCGAAATGATCATCTTCTTGCATTCCTTTCCCTTTTATCAACGTGTCAACGTGTCAACCTCTCAGTCTGCTTCGCAGACAGCTCCCCTGATAGGGGAGCCTCTGGCGAGTCGGTGAGGACTGTGCTGGATGAGCGAAGTTTTTCGTTCCCGGAAACGGCCGGGCTCCGCTGCCGAGATTCACAGCAGCAATACAAATGCCGCTGCCAATGAGGACAGGGCCCGCCGCTTTGCGCCCCATCGGGGCTACGCGGACAGCAGAGCTTGCCCGGACTGCCAATGGCTCCCCTACCAGGGGAGCTGGCGGGCGTAAGCCCGACTGAGAGGTTTCTTTCCTTACTGCACCATATGCGATTGTGCGCCGCCGTCCAGCCGGAGCAGCTGCACCAGATAACTGCATGCGTGGAGATAGCCGCCGATGCCCTCGCCCGCAAAGCGGCCCTGACAGCCGAACGAGACGACGTCCGTGTTCCGGAACGGCTCCCGGCCGCTGGGTTCGCTCATGAGCACCTCCACGGCGGGCACACCGCAGAGCTGCAGCGCTTCCAGAATGGCCACGCTGTAATAGGCATAGCCGCCCGGATTGAGGATGATGCCGTCGGCGCGGCCTGCGGCCGACTGGATCTCATCAATGATGTCGCCCTCGTGGTTGGACTGGAAGAAATCCGGCTCGATGCCCATCTGCTGGCAGCAGACGTCCAGATAATCCAGCAGGCCGTTGTAGTCCACTTCGCCCTCCACACCGGGCTCGGTGAAGCGGGTGATGTTGACGTTTGGCCCGTTAATGAACAAAAATCGCATCCAATGCCTCCAATGCCGCCGCAACGGCGTCTGCAACGGTCGTTTCGTTCGGGATGACCGCATCGGCTGCGGCCAGATAGAGCGGGCGGCGCTGGGCTTCCATGGTCTTCAGCGCCTCGGCGCTGGTGGAGAGCGGACGCCCGCCGCCCACAGTCAGAGCGTCCAGTGGGCGGTCGATGAAGAGCACCACGCCGTTCTGCCGCAGGGCCCGCAGGTTTTCGGGCCGCTTGACGACTCCGCCCCCGCAGGAAAGCACCTGACGGCCCTCTCTGGCAAAGCGGGCGGTCTGCTCGGCCTCCCGTGCCCGGAAGCCCTCCTCGCCCTCTGCGGCGAAGAGGTCCGGGATGCTGCGGCCTGCAGCCCGGACGATCTCCTCATCCAAGTCCACGAACCGCTTGCCCAGCCGGTCGGCCAGCGCGCGGCCGATGGTCGTTTTGCCGCAGGAGGGCATCCCGATGAGCACCACATTCAGCTGCTCTTTCCGAAGCTGGGCGGTGATGGCGCGGATCTCGGCCGGGGCATCGTCAAACTTGCGGTCCAGGAAGTATTCCGCCGCATACACGGCCTGGGCCACCAGCATTTCGAGGCCGCCCACGGCCACCGGCACACCCGCCTCCTCGGCACGCAGGATCAGTTCCGTTTTGTCCGGATTGTAGACCACATCGAGGACGGCTTCCAGCCCCGGCATCGCGGCCACATCCAGATGGCAGACCCCCACGTTCGGGTACATGCCCGCCGGGGTGGTGTTGATGACAATGTCGGCCCCGCTGTGGACGGCTTCCGCATAGGAAAGCTCGCCCTTTTCGGGGTCCGGATGTCGGCTGACGGTCAGCACTCTGGCCGCGCCCTTATCTTTTGCCACGGCGCTCGTGGTGTTGTGGGTGCCGCCGGTGCCCAGAATGAGAACGGTCCGGCCCGCGAACTCCACGCCGTGGGCATCGGCCAGGTAGGCAAAGCCGAGATAGTCGGTGTTGTTGCCGTAGAGCAGGCCGTTCCGGTTCACGACCGTGTTCACGGCCCCGATGGCCTTGGCGCGCGGGTCGATGTAGGAGCAGGCTCCCATGACCAGCCGCTTATACGGGATGGTCACATTGATCGCCTTGAAGGCCCGCCGGGTCAGGAAGGCCCGCGCCTCCTCCTCGGTGGGCAGCGGGCACAGGTCGTACCGGTAGCCGCAGAGCATCTCGTGGATGATCTTCGAGTACGAGTGCCCCAGTTTGGAGCCGATGAGTCCGTATTCCATTTACAGCTCCTCCTTGCGGTAAGCGGTGGGCTGTTCCATCCAGGCCATGCCGTACTTCGCGGTCAGCAGGTCGCCGACGGCCAGCGCCGCCGCGCAGGTCTGCACGATGGCCGCACGGGGCACGATGCAGGGGTCGTGACGGCCCTGGATGGAAAGTTCCGCGTTCTGTTTTGCAATGTAATCCACGGTATCCTGTGGTTTGTAGATGCTGGGCGTGGGCTTGACCACGGTGCGGAAGACGACCGGCATCCCGTTGGAGATGCCGCCGTTCAGGCCCGCGTTGTGGTTGGTGGCCGTCACGATGCGGCCCCCCTGCATCCGGAAGGCATCGTTCGCCTCGCTGCCCTTCAGGTCGGCGAAGCCGAAGCCGGTGCCGAACTCGATGCCCTTGACGGCCGGGACCGAGAAGGCCATGTGGGCCAGCTCGCTTTCCACGCTGTCAAAATAGGGTTCGCCGATGCCTGCGGGCAGGCCGAGGATGGCGGTCTCCAGCGTACCGCCCACACTGTCGCCTGCGCTGCCTGCGGCGCGGATGGCCGCTTTCATCGGCTCTTCGGCTTCTCCGTTCAGCAGAGCGAAGCCATCGCCCCGGCTCAGCAGCGCTTCGGCCTGCGCCCCCAGTGCCGCCGGGTCATCCAGCGCAAAGGGGGTGTCTGCAACGCCCGCGCACCGCCCGATGTGGGTCACGATGTTGATGCCGGCCCGGTCGAGGGCACCCAGCACCACCGCACCGCCTGCCACCAGCGCCGCCGTGATGCGGCCGGAAAAGTGTCCGCCGCCCCGCGCATCCTGAAAGCCGTGGTATTTGGCATAGGCTGTGTAATCCGCATGGCCGGGGCGGAGCAGGTCGGCGGTCTTGGCATAGTCGCCGCTGCGGGTGTTCTGGTTCTCGATCATCAGGGCGATGGCGGTGCCGGTCGTCCGGCCGTTCACAACGCCGGAGAGGAACTGCACCCGGTCCGCCTCCACGCGGGGGGTGGACAGGCCGTCGCCCCGCGCCCGGCGCTTGTCCATGCAGGCGGCAAGGAACGCCTCATCCACCGGCACCCCCGCCGCCATGCCGTCCAGCACGGCGCCGATGGCGCGGCCATGGCTCTCGCCGAAGATGGTCAGGGAGAGGGCAGACCCGAACGTGTTCTTCATGGTCATTCCTCCATGCCCAGCAGGGGGCGCAGGCCCTCCACCGGGATGGTCTCAGCGCGCCAGCAGCCCAGACCCGGCACCTTGATGATGGTGATCTGACCGCCCTGCGCCTTTTTGTCGTGCAGCATCTCGGCCAGCACCTTTTCTTTGTTGTAGGTGGTGCGCAGGGGCAGGCCCAGGCGGCGGTAGACCGCCCGCACCCGCTTTTGCAGCGCCTTGGATTCGATCATGGGCAGCATCCCCAGCGCCACGCACTCGCCGTGGAACAGGCCCACGGTGCGGCGGCCCTTGATGCCCTTGACGGCCTCGATGCCGTGGCCGATGGTGTGGCCGAAGTTGAGGGCCTTGCGCATCCCGCGCTCGGTCTCATCCTGCTCGACGATGTTTTTCTTGAACCGCAGGCTGCGGTAGATGATCTCGTTGATCTGGCCGTCGATGTCGCCCTTTTCAAAGATGCCGAACAGCTCCGGGTCGGCCAGCAGGCTGGCCTTGACCGCCTCGGCCAGGCCGTTGATGTAGTGGCGGCGGGGGAGGGTGGCCAGCGTATCCGGGTCCACGATGACCAGTTTCGGCTGCCAGAAGGCACCCACGATGTTCTTGGTATCGCCCAGATCCACCGCCGTCTTGCCGCCGATGGAGGAATCGATCATCGAGAGCGTGGTGGTGGGGCAGTTGATGAAGTCGATGCCCCGCATATAGATGGAGGCGGCAAATCCGGCCAGGTCGCCCACGACGCCGCCGCCCACCGCCACGACCAGGTCGCCGCGGCCCATGTTGAAATCGAGCATCTGCTGTAAAACGCTCTCCAGGATCTTGAAGCTCTTGCTGGCCTCGCCCTGGGGCACCGTGATGATCCGGGCCTCGCGGCACTGGTCGGCCACCCGCTGGGCATACTGGGCCGGGACGCCGCTGTCGGTGACGACGGCCACCCTGCGGTCCAGCCGGGCGAACTGGTACAGGTTCTCCAGTGCGCCGTTCTTCAGGATGATGTCATAACTGCGCTCGCCCAGATTCATGGTGAGCTTGGTTCCGATAAAATCGCTCATTTGTTGTACACTCCTAACAGCCGTACCGTGCGGCAGACATGGTTCAGCGCGCGCAGCAGCGCGGCGGTCTCTTCGGCGGTGGGGTCGCCCACCAGCTCAACGTAAAAATAGTAATCGAAGGGGACATGGGGCAGCGGGCGGCTCTTGATGGACTCCATATCGTAGCCGCTGGCACCGATGATCTGGATGACCTCGGCCAGCTTGCCGGGCTTGTTGTCCACCGTGAACAGCAGCGAGAAGCGGTTGCCCGCCGTGGGCTTTTCGCGGCTGAGGACGATGAACCGGGTGGTGTTGTCGCCATCGGTATTGATGCTGGGCACCAGAACTTCCAGCCCGTACAGCGCCGCCGTTTCCACGCTGGCGATGGCCGCCTGCGTCCGGTCGCCGCTCTCGGCCACGAACTTGGCCGCCATGGCCGTGTTGGGCATGGCCGTGGCCGGCAGGCGGAACTGCTTTAAGAAGGTCTCGCTCTGGGCAATGGCCTGCTGGTGGCTGTACACATGCTTCAGCTCGCTCAGCGGGGTGCCGGGCAGGACCAGCAGGTTCTGCGAGATGGGCAGGTCGTACACATCCACGACCCACAGGGCGGGGTGGTTGTAGCACAGGTCCAGCACGGCGGACACATCGCCCGCGTGGCTGTTCTCAAAGGGGACCACGCCATGGGCTGCATCGCCGCGTTCCACCGCATCGAAGACCTCGTCCCAGGTGGGGCAGCTGACCGCCTCCGCATGGGGGAAGAGCGCCTTAAGCGCGATGTGCGCAAAGGCTCCCTCCACGCCCTGATAGGCGGCGCGGTTCCGGCCCAGCACCTCGGCCTCGTACTGCTTGGCCACATCCATCATGTGCTGTACGTGGTCGCGGTAATAGGGGCGCAGGGCAGGGTCCTGAATGCGCGCTTCGGCCTTGTCCAGCACCACGGCTTCCCGCGCGGCATCGAAGATCGGCAGGCCGTGGGCCTTTTTGTATTCGGCGACCGCCAGCACAGCCGCCATCCGCCGCTCGAACAGCGCGGCCAGCGCAGCGTCCACCGTGTCGATCTCCCGGCGGGCTTTGTCCAGTGCGTCCATGGGTTCCACATCCTTTGTTTTCATGATACCGGAGATGATACGGAATAAGTATACCATAACCAGGACACAGAAACAACAAACTCCGCCCCGGTTCTGTGCGGAGTTTTTTTCAGATTTTGCTTTGGAAAAACGAAAGAGTCTCATCTGCCATCGGGCGGATGAGACTCTTCTGTCGGGTCATTTTCGCAGGTCTTCCCGGCTCCGCGCCTTCCCGTAATACCGGCCATAGGGGTTGTCGAGGTCGGCAGCCTTCAGAGATGCAGTTTTTTCGGCAGGCTTTTCAGGGATGCTGAGATGCTTTGCCTTCCCCCTGGAGAGAACACGGTACCGCATGGCTCAGCCCTCCGGCGCAACGGTGGAGACAGCCCCCGCCGTCAGCTTCTGCCACAGCTCCTCGCCGCCGGCGAGGTTGTCGGCGGTGCCGCTGTTCCATGCGCCCCGCATCCCGACGTAGAACTGAGACATATACTCCTGACTGGACCCGCTGCGGCTCTGGGTGGTGTCGGGGCCGTAGCTGCCGAGGCCGAGGCCCGCCA
>OIZE01000966.1_pt1 | contig 20013 bp, 16 predicted proteins | sample 1588421 | NCBI WGS metagenome assembly OIZE01 (sample SAMN03283251) | human gut metagenome | biome: human-associated habitat; material: feces | host: Homo sapiens | place: USA | collected 2013 | reverse complement strand
TACAAAGCCGCTCTGGCGGCGGAATGGAGGAGACATTATGAAAAGTGATATTGAAATTGCACAGGAAGCCCAGATGGTACATATTCGCGAGGTGGCTGCAAAGCTTGACATCCCGGAGGATGATCTGGAATTGTACGGAAAGTACAAGGCAAAGCTTTCGGACGAGCTGATCCGTCGGGTTTCCGACAGAAAAGACGGGAAACTGATTCTTGTGACCGCAATCAATCCGACACCGGCAGGAGAGGGTAAGACAACTACCACGGTAGGTCTTGCAGATGCCCTGCAGAGAATGGGGAAAAAGCCCATGGTGGCACTTCGTGAGCCATCTCTTGGACCTGTATTCGGTATGAAGGGAGGAGCTGCGGGCGGAGGATACGCGCAGGTTGTTCCGATGGAAGATATCAACCTGCATTTTACAGGCGATTTCCATGCAATTGGTGCGGCAAATAATCTGCTTGCGATTGCAAACTGCTATCGTCTTTCGGGTGTAGAGGAAAAGGCGGCGGCGTATTTTGCAGAGGCAGAGGCAAAGCAGAAGCGGAGCGGACTGCCGATGGATGAGACCTACGAAAAGCGCAGAGGGCTTTATCTGCGGCAGAAAATGGAGCATGCTATGCCGCCCAAGCCGAAGAAGGGCGGAGATATCCGGAAGGAGCTGGAATATTACAGCGCGTTGGCACTTTCCATTCGCAACAAGGAGGGGGAGGGGCAAAGCTTTGCCAAGGTTCTGCTGAAAACGGCTGCGCTGCATGCAAAGCTGGGAAATCAGCGGGATACGGAAACGCTGCTTGACCGTGTGCTTTCCATTGGGGCGAAGGAGGGGATATTTACGACCTCCTTCGGCAGACTCTGCGACCGCGTTGGCAGGATTTACGCCGAGGCAGGCAGCAAGAATAAAGCGGAGGCAACGCTGAGACAGGCATACCAGATTCAGACGATGACCGAAAAATGTATGACCGGACAGGGACAGGCACTTCTGCTGCGCCTGTTGCAGGAAAAAGGCGATGAAAAAGCCTATTTTGCAGTAAAAAATGCAGGAAAATTGGAATAATTCAGTTGACAGGGCGGTTTGGGTGTGGTAGTATATTGAAGTATGTTCAGCCGCGTGGAGAGGTTCGAGAAAATCGGAGAAAGGCTCCGATTACCGTATCCAGCGAGTAAAATTGCGAGGAGGTGTCAACATGTACGCAATTATTGAAACCGGTGGTAAGCAGTATAAAGTATCCGAAGGTGATATCATCACAGTGGAAAAGCTGGCAGTAGAAGCAGGCTCCGAATACAAATTCGATAAGGTTCTGGTTCTGGCAAAGGAAGGCGATATCAAAGTAGGTGCTCCTTACGTGGAAGGTGCCGCTGTTACAGCATCCGTAATCGGTGACGGCAAGGAAAAGAAGGTTGTAGTTTACAAATACAAACCTAAAAAAGGTTTCCACAAAAAAAGAGGCCACAGACAGCCTTTCACAAAGCTGCAGATCAAATCCCTGTAATTTTCAGCTATGATTAAAGCAAGGATTTATCGCAAAAATCAAAAAATCTGCGGATTTGAGATTTCCGGTCACGCAGGTTATGCACAGGCAGGCGAGGATATCGTTTGTTCTGCGGTAACAGTGCTTTGTTTTAACACAGTCAACGCTGTGGAGAAATTCACTGACATCCCATTCAAGGCGGATGCGGATGAAAAACGCGGCGGTTATCTCAAAGTCTTGTTTCCCCTTGAGGGAATGGAGGACCATGATACACAGCTTCTTCTGGAAACGCTGGTCATGGGGCTTTCCGATATAGCATTAGAATACAAAAACTATCTCACTTTGATACATGAGGAGGTGTGAAGTATGTTCAGATTGAACCTTCAGTTCTTCGCGCACCATAAAGGCGGCGGTTCCACAAAGAACGGTCGTGATTCCAACGCGAAAAGACTTGGTGCAAAACGTGCAGACGGTCAGTATGTACTGGCTGGCAATATCTTATACACACAGAGAGGCACAAAGATCCATCCTGGCGTAAACGTTGGCAAGGGCGGTAACGATACACTGTTCGCTCTGGTTGATGGTCGTGTAAAATATGAAAGAAAGGGCAGAGACAAAAAACAGGTTTCTGTTTACCCTGTCGAAATCGCTGAATAAGATTTGCGAAGGCTTCAAATGATAATACCATTTCATTTGGAGCCTTTTTTCAATCAGAGAAAGCAGAAAGAAGACTTGACAGGTCTAACGGATGCAGAGCTGTGAAGTCTTCTTTTATAGGAAATATCAAAAGGATATTGTTGATTTTAAAGAAAAATGTTCCAACCCCGCCGCAAAGAAGGTTTGCGGCAAAGCCCCAAGGAAGGAAAGGAGAATTGGAAAATGTTTGTAGATAGAGTCAAGATTCATGTAAAGGGCGGCGACGGCGGCGACGGTAAGGTTTCCTTTTACAGAGCAAAATATATTACGCACGGCGGTCCCGATGGCGGCGATGGCGGCAAGGGCGGCAATGTGGTTTTTGTCGGCGAAAGCGGCATGAGCACACTGATGGATTTCCGCTATAAGAGAAAATTTGTGGCAACGTCCGGCGAACCCGGCGGCAAGCGCAACTGCTTCGGCAAGGACGGCGAGGATATCATCATTAAGGTGCCTGTCGGTACGGTAATCCGTGAGGCGGAAAGCGGCAAGGTAATGGCGGATATTACAACGGCAGGAGAGGAAAAAATCCTCATCCACGGCGGCAAGGGAGGCAAGGGCAATCAGCACTTTGCAACCCCCACCAGACAGGCCCCCAGATATGCAGAGCCGGGCAGAAAATCCAAGGAATATGATGTCATTCTGGAATTAAAGCTGATTGCGGACGTTGGTCTGATTGGTTTCCCGAATGTTGGGAAATCCACACTGCTTTCCATGGTAACAAACGCAAACCCCAAGATTGCAAACTACCACTTTACTACACTGGCACCCAACCTTGGTGTTGTGGAAGGACGCTTTGGGGACAAATTCGTGATGGCGGATATTCCAGGTCTGGTGGAAGGTGCGAGCGAGGGCGTTGGCTTGGGACATGAATTCCTGCGCCATGTGGAACGCACGAAGGTATTCATTCATGTGGTGGATGCGGCAGGCGTAGAAGGGGATGACCCTGTGGAGAATGTGGAAAAAATCAACCGCGAGTTGGCAGAATATAAGGAGGATTTGCTGAAGCGTCCACAGGTGATTGCGGCAAATAAGACGGATATCCCCGGCTCGGAGGAGAATGTGGCACGCTTGAAGGAGACTTATGAGCCGCAGGGCTTCAAGGTGTTCCCGATTTCTGCGGCAACGAATAAGGGGCTGGATGAGCTTCTGACAGAGGTCGGCAGAATCCTGAGAGAATATCCTGAGGATATTGTATTCGAGGAGGAATACGAAGAATATGATGAAGTGAAGGTCGATCAGGAGCCCTTTACCATCGAGGAGGTCGAGGATGGCTATTTCGTGGTTACAGGTGTCGGCGTAGAAAAAATGATTGGCTATACCAATATTGATACCGAAAAGGGCTTTGCCTTCTTCCAGAAATATTTGAAGGAGAAGGGCATTATCGAGGCCTTGGAGGAAAAAGGTATCGAAGAAGGCGATACGGTTCATATTTACGATTTGGACTTTGAATTTTGGAAGTAATGAAGGATGTCGGTGCATCCAAATCAGAAAGCAAAAAAAGCAAGAGATTCTGAAAAATCGGAATTTCTTGCTTTTTTATATGAGAACGATTTGTTTTCTGATTTGGCAGGCTGCCTTTGACAGCCTTTTTTTAATGCGACAACAGCAGCTTTGTTGCTTCCAGAAGATTCAGATGCTTGACATTTCTTGGCTCAAAGTGCATGATGCGGCAAACGATTTGCAGAGCCGTTCCCGCAACAAAAACGGAAATGACGGTGCCGATGCCGATAGGGCCATCCAAGACCCAGCCAATCAGCAAAACTACACCGACGATGACGGACTGCACCAGACCGACGGGATGATTTGGGAACCGCTTGCCCAAGGCGATTGTCAGAGAATCGCGCGGGCCGCAGCTTTGCCCGGCAGACATATAAAAATACTGCCCGAAGCCCATCACGAACAGCCCGACAATAACAAGAATAATGCTCAGACAGAGATTGCGGCTGACGGGAATGGGATGGAAATACGAAATCCAATCGACATAATTGCCGACTAAGAGGGCATCCAAAATTGTGCCGAAGCCGATTTTTTCCTTCAAAAGCAGGTCAATCCCCAGAATAATGATACCGCTGACGGTATGAACAAAGCCGAAGCTCAGCCCGACCTTGCCGGAAATTGCCATGGAAAGACATTCCCATGGGGCAATGCCGATATTTGCCTGCACGGTCAGATAGACACCGCAGGAATAGAGAAACAGCCCGAAGGCAGATTTTAGAATTGCTTTTATCATTTGCAGGGATTTGTTTTGCATTGAGGTCTCCTTGTATTTATGGACGCTTATTTTTTTGCGAAAAACGGAGGATTCGCAAGGGTTTCTGTGATTTTTATGCTTTGGATACCGCTTTTCATCACCAGCTTCCGCAGGAAGGAACGATAGAGGAAGGGACTTTTCAGCACCTTCGTGAATAATTTCAAGCGCAGAGGCAGGGTTTTCTGCCAATAGCGTTCATTCGGATTGCTGCGGGGGTGGTTCAGCACGCCGCTGAGTGTTTTTGCACTGCCGATGGCGGAGCTGATGCCCTCCAAGGAGCTTGCGCTGATAAAGCCGGCAGCTTCACCGATGAGGAAAATTCCCTTTTCTCCCTTGCAGAAATCGCGGAAGGACGCAGGACGCAGCACCAGACATGCCTCTGTTTTCAAGGGCGCGCCGAAACGAAACCCGATTTCCTCCAGCTTTGCCTTTTGCCGTTCAAAGCGTTCTCTGGCATGATCCAGAGGAAAGGCACCGCCGAAAATAAACTGATGATCCTTGGAAATCGACCACGAACAGCAATCTGTTGTTTCCGGATCAAAAATGCAGGAATAAAACGGGTTCGGGTGTGTTTCGGGGAACCATTGCTGTATGGAAAGATACCGGCGCAGCTGCTTTTCGGGATAGAACGTTCTTCTGACGATGGAATTTGCGCCGTCCGCCCCAACGAGAAATTCCGCTCGAACGGTGCGGATTTGCTTTGTCTGCAAATCCTGATAAGAAATGAGAAAGCCGCCGTTTTCCCGTTTCAGCTCTGTGCAGACAGCGTTGCTGTGCAGCTCTACCGTTTTCGGCAGGAGAGATTCCAGCCAAAGATCGAATTTATGGCGATCCATATTGATATAGAACCGCTGATAATGGCGAATCAGCTTATTTTTTAAATCAATCGTTTTTACGGCGAAAATCTGCGGATCGACCAGAACATCCTTTGGCAGGGTCAGGTCAAAGCTTGCCAGTGCCTTCTGTGCATCTGTGCAGATGAGACCGCCGCAGGGCTTCTGAAAGCCGTCTCCATGGGGGTTCTTTTTATCAATCGCGATGATTTTATACTTTGGGTGCAGGAGCCGCGCGAGCGTTGCGCCGGCAGGCCCTGTGCCGATGATGGCGATATCATACAAATCCTTTGCTTTCATACAAACACTCCCTTTCAAGAGAAGTGTAGCACAAAAGGGCTTCGGAAAACGAAATGTCCGAAAACCTTAGGGCATTTGTAAGAAAATCTTAAGGATTTAGAATTTGTAGATAAGTATAACATGAAGGTGGTGTGGATGCAACCATACATACTTTTCTTTTCCGGAGAAAGAATAGGAGAAAAAGAAAAAGAGGTGGCAGGATGGTTGCGATGGAAAAATGCGAGCCGAAATATGAGCCGAGGTGCAGGATTTTCTTTGCAGAGGGGCAGAAATTTCGGACAAATCTGTTGGTTTTATTTTTTGATTTGCCGCTAAAACGGGAAACGGCAACGAAAACAGCCCTTCTGGCAGAGGTGCTGCGGCAGGGGGAAGACCCGACGGGGGCGGCAAGGCAGGCGGAGCTGCTTTTTGGGGCGCATTGGGATATCAGCGTGGTGAAAAAGGGGGGACGGCAGTTACTGCTGTTTTCCTTGGAGACACTGAAAAATGTGGAAACAGAGGAAATGCTTGCGTTTTTGCGAGAGCGGCTGTTTGCGCCGATGCAGAATGGCTTTACGGAGAAAACCGTGGAGCGGCAGAAAAAAATTCTGCGACAGAAATTGGAAAACCAAAGGGATGATAAAAAGGCATTTGCGCGCAGGCGTGCCCTGGAGGAAACCGCAAAGGGAACAGCACTTGCGATTTCGGGGGACGGCTATGCGGAGGATTTAGAGGAAATCGGTGCAGAGGGGCTGCTTGCATTTTATCGGGAGCTTCTGGAAACGGCAAGGGTGAAGGTCTTTTTCTGCGGCGAGAAGGACGAAGCCTTGCTTTCTCTGCGGCAGAATTTTAAGGGGAAGGCGGCAGCGGAGGAAGAAGCTGCACCGATTTTAAAGGAAAAGCCGCATTTTTTGAGGGAAGAAACAGATGCGGCACAGGCAAGGCTTCTGCTTGGCTTTCTGGGGGACGTGGGAAACAGCACCAGAGAGACGGCGCTGCTGCTGCTGAATCAGCTTCTGGGCGGCGACCCGGATTCGTTTTTGTTCCGGAAGCTGCGGGAGGAGGAGGGGCTTTGCTATGAAATCAAATCGTACCGATATCCGCTTTCGCCGTATTTTTTTGTGCAGGCAGGGATTCGGGCAGAGGATGCCAAGCGCGTTTGTGCGGAGCTGCTTTCCTGCTTAGAGGAATGGAAGAAAAACGGCATTTCCAAGGAAAGGCTTGACCATGCAAAGGAAAGCCTGATACGGGAATATACCGCATTGGCGGATAGCCCATGGGGGATGGTGGATTTTCTGGCAGAGCAGGCATTGCAGGGCAAGGAGCTTACCACAGAGCGGCTTTTGCGGCAGATAGAAAGAACAGAGGCGGCGGATATTGTGCGTGCGGCAAAGCATTTCAGATTACAGACGGTGTATCTTTTGCAGGGAAAGGAGAGGACGCAGGATGCGGATTGAAAAAACGGAGCAGGGCAAAACGAAAAACGGTCTGCGGTATTATCTCTTTCCTCGAACGGGGTTTGGGGAGCAGATGGCGGCGGTGCTGGTGCAAAGAGGGGCGAATCACCTGTTTTGGAAGGGAAGGGATGGCGAGAAAATCTGCTTTCCGCAGGGAACGGCGCATTTTATCGAGCATAAGCTGTTTCAGCAGGAATGGGGCGATGCCTTTGCGCGCTTTACGCAAAATGGCGCATCTGCCAATGCCTTTACCGATGGCGACCGGACGGTTTATTATTTTACCTGTTCGGATAAATTTACGGAAAATTTAAGGCTTTTGCTGGATTTTGTGCAGAAGCCGTATTTTACGAAGGAGGACACGGAACGGGAAAGGGATATCATCGTGAGCGAGATTACGATGTATGAGGATGACCCGATGTGGGTGGGGCATTATCAGATGCTGGAATGTATGTATGGAAAGCACCCCATCCGCAACCGCATTGCGGGAACGGCGGAAACGGTGGCGGAAATCACAGAGGAAACCTTGCAGAGGGCGTACGCATGCTATTACACAACGGACGAAATGGCGCTGGTCTGTGCAGGGGATATCCCTTTGGGCGAGGTGCGGCGGATGGCAGAGCGTGTTGCGAGACGGGAAACGGCTGCACGCGTGTATTTTCCGACAGAGGATGCAGAGATTGCGGAGAAATATCGCGCGTGTGAAATGAGACTTTCTGTGCCGCAGTTTCAGATTGGATGCAAGCTGCCGCCGCTTCCGAAGCAGGATTGGTTGAAAAAACGGATGGCGGCAGGGTTCTGCATGGAGCTTCTGGCGGGGGAGAGCAGTGTGTTTTTCCAAAAGGCGTATGAATGGGACTGGCTGGATGAGGCACTTGGTTCTGCCTTTTTCTGCGGCGAGGGGTATGCCTTTGCGGCATTTTCGGGCAGCGGGACGCATCCGGAGGAAACAGCGGATTTTCTGGGAAGGGAGCTGGAGCGTCTGCAACGGGAAGGCTTTTCGCAGGAGGACTTTCAGCGTATCCGCAAAAAGCACTTGGGGCAGCTCCTGCGGCAGCTGGATACACCGCAGAAGCTCTGCTTTGGACAGCTTGCGTGGGCGCGGATGGATGCAACGGCAATCGACCTTTTGACCTGTATCAAGACCATGCGGCAGGAGGAAGTGGAAAAAATGCTGAAGGAAGGCTTTTCAAAAGAAAATATGGTGCTTTCGGTTGTGAAATAAAAAGGATGCCCTCTATACGTTTATCGGGAGGGCATTTTTTATTGTGCCGCAAAGGCGGCATGAATTTTTCGGCAGGGAAAACAGAAAGGTTGATTCTAAGAGGTGGTTGTTATAAAATAATATTGATATGCCGAAAAATCGGCAGAAAAAATTACAGAGAAAAGAGGGATTTTTATGCCTGAAATATGGTTTCCCAATCTGGGAATTGAGATTGCACACCTAGACCGTGTGGCGTTTACGGTATTCGGAAGGAACGTCTACTGGTACGGTATTTTTATCGGACTGGCGGTGGTTCTGGGGGTGCTGATGGCAATGAAGGAGGCAAAGCGGACGGGGCAGTCCCCCGATATGTACGTTGATTTTATCATCTATGCGCTGATTTTTGCCATTATCGGGGCAAGGCTGTATTATGTTATTTTTTCGTGGGATTTTTACAGCGCGCATCCCGAAAAGATATTTGCCCTCAGAGAGGGCGGACTGGCCATTTACGGCGGCATCATCGGCGGCGTGGTGACGGCAATCGTCTATTGCAAAAGGAAAGGGGTCAATTTCTGGCTGCTGGCGGATACGATTGCACCCTGCCTTGCGTTTGGGCAGATGCTGGGACGTTGGGGGAATTTCTTCAACCGAGAAGCGTTTGGCGGCTTTACGAATGGTCTGCTTGCGATGCGCTTGCAGGTGAGTCAGGTGCGGACGAGCGATATTTCCGCAGAGGTGATGCAGCATATTGTCAATTATGGCGGCGTGGATTATATTCAGGTGCATCCGACCTTTTTATATGAATCGCTTTGGAATCTTTGCTTATTCTTGCTTTTGATAAAATTCCGCCCGAAAAAGAAATTTGACGGGCAGGTGCTTGGCTTATATTTTCTGGGCTATGCGCTTGGGAGAGTCTGGATTGAGGGGCTGCGGACAGACCAGCTGATGTTTGGCCCCTTTGCGGTGAGCCAGCTGCTTTCGGGTGGTTTGATTATCTGCGCGGCGATATTTTTAATCCGGAAGGGCAGGCAGGAAAAGGCGAAAAAGGAATCAGAAAGTTGAGTGAAAATATGGTTTTATTGACAGCAGAAAATATCAGAAAAAGCTACGGTACGCGCGTCATTTTCGATGATATTTCCTTCAGCATCCATGAAGGGGATAAAATCGGGGTTATCGGCGTGAATGGGACGGGGAAATCTACCCTATTGAAGATTATTGCAGGGGTGGATCAGGCGGACAGCGGCTCGATTGTTACCATGAATGGGATGCGTATCGGCTATCTTTCCCAAAGCCCCGTTTTTGTGGATGGCACAACGGTGCTGCAGCAGGTGTTCCGCGGAGAAAATCCGCAGCTTGCTCTGGTGCGGGAATATGAGGAAACGATGGCGGCACTTGCAAAAACGCCTGAGGAGGAAAGGCTTGTGAAGCGGGCGGCGGAGCTTGCGGAAAAAATGGATAAGGCAGAGGCATGGTCTTTGGAGAGCGAGGCGAAAACGATTCTTACCAAGCTTGGCATTTCTGATTTCGGGCAGACGGTGGAAACGCTTTCGGGCGGACAGAAAAAGCGCGTGGCATTGGCGGCGGCACTGATTGCACCTGTGGATTTGCTGATTCTGGATGAGCCGACAAACCATATTGATAATGATACGGTGGATTGGCTGGAAAAGCATTTGGAGAAATATTCCAAGGCGCTCTTGATGGTGACGCATGACAGATATTTCCTTGACCGTGTGGCAAACCGCACACTGGAGCTGGAGCAGGGCAAGCTGTATTCCTATCAGGCGAACTATTCCAAGTTTCTGGAAATGAAGGCAGAGCGCGAGGAGCTGATTGCCGCAGGGGAACGCAAGCGGCAGAATTTTCTGCGGACGGAGCTGGAATGGGTGCGCCGCGGCGCACAGGCGAGAAGCACCAAGCAGAAGGCAAGATTGCAGCGCTTTGAGGAGGTTTCCGCAATCCGTGCGCCGGAGGAAAAGCAGAGCGTGGAGCTTTCCTCTGTCGGCAGCCGTCTGGGGAAAAAGACGATTGCGCTGAGAAACATCTGCAAGGCGTATGACGGGAAAACGTACATCAAGGATTTCAGCTACATCATTCTCCGAGATGACCGCGTGGGTATCATCGGGGATAACGGCTGCGGCAAATCTACACTGCTGAACATTATGACCGGAAGGCTGAAGCCTGACAGCGGTGAGGTGGAGATAGGTGAAACGGTGAAAATCGGTGTATTTGCGCAGGAAAACGTGGATATGGACGAGAAGCAGCGTGTGATTGATTACATTCGTGATGAGGCGGAAATTATCCGCACGGCGGATGGACATATCACCGCATCCCAGATGCTTGACCGCTTTCTTTTCCCGCCTTCTATGCAGAGAGGCCCGATTTCTGTGCTTTCGGGTGGGGAAAGAAGAAGGCTGTACCTTTGCCGCGTGCTGATGGGCGCGCCGAATATCCTCTTTCTGGATGAACCGACGAACGATCTGGATATTGAAACGCTGATGATTCTGGAGGAATATCTGGAGCATTTCAACGGGGCGGTGGTTGCGGTTTCGCATGACAGATATTTCCTGGATAAAACGATGGGACGGATTTTTGCTTTCCTTGGCAACGGCAGAATTAAGCAATATGAGGGCGGCTATTCCGACTGCAAGGCGGCAAGAGAAAAGGAAGCACCTGTTTTCACTGAAAAGGCAGTTAAGGTGAAAAGGGAGGAACCGCAGAAGGAAAAGGCTCCCGTCAAGAAAATGAGCTATAAGGACCAACGGGAATATGATACCATTGGGGACGAAATTGCTGCGTTGGAGGAAAAAATTGCAAAGACGGATGCGGATATGGCAGCCTGTGCGACAGATTTCACCCATTTACAGGAGCTTTCTGCTGAAAAAGAAGCACTGGAGGCGAAGCTTGAGGAACGGATGGAGCGTTGGATGGAGCTGAGCGAGCTGGCAGAGGAAATTGAGAGAAATAAAGCGTAAAAACAGGGTGTCGACTTTTTCGACACCCTTAAAATATTTATTTTTTCGTTTCTTATAGAAGGTCTTCTGCGGTTGCGGAAGAACATCCTGTGGCTGAACCGCTTATTTCTGCTTTTCCTTTCCGAAAAAGATGAACAGAAGAGAGCTGATGAGCAGCATATAAGGATAGAACAGCTTCGGCATGATTTCAAATGCGTTGACGGTTTCGCCCAGACCGGATGCGGCGGCGATGGCAACGAGCATCTGTGCGCCGTAGGGCAGGATACCCTGAAATACACAGGAGAAGGTATCCAGAATGGAGGCAGCCTTTCTGCTGCTGATGCCGTAGTCCTTGGACATTTCCTTTGCGATGGGGTTTGCCATAACGATGGCAACGGTATTATTTGCGGTTGCGATATCCATAAGCCCGACCAATAAGCCCATGCCGAGCAGACCGCCCCTTCTGCCCTTAAAGACCTGCTTAATCCAATGCAGGAGAGCGGCAAAGCCGCCGTATTCCTTAATGAGTGCGCAGATAGCGGCAACCAGAATTGCAACCATACTAGTTTCAAACATCCCTGCGGCACCGGTGCCCATATTGCCAAGCAAATCGGTTGGCGCAATCATGCCGGTTGCAATCATGATAACAGAGCCGCTGATGACACCGATAATCAGTACAAGGAACACATTCAGTCCCACGATGCCGCCAATCAGTACCAGAATATAGGGAATGGTCTGAATCAGGTTATATTTTTCCGCAACAAAGCCGCCATTATAGCTTTTTACGGAAAGAACAAAAATAATGATTACGCTGACAATCGCCGCAGGCAGGGCGATAAAGAAATTTTCCTTAAATTTATCTGTCATTTTACAGCCCTGCCCGTTGCAGGCAGCAATGGTTGTATCCGAAATAAAGGACAGGTTATCCCCGAACATTGCACCGCTCATGACAGAAGCAATGCAAAGAGGCACGGAAAAGCCGGAGGCCTTTGCAACGGCAATGCCGATGGGGACAATCAGCGTAATTGTGCCGACAGAGGTGCCCATGGCGAGCGATACAAGACAGCTGACGATGAAAAGCACCGCAACCGCGAACTGCGGCGGAATCAGAGAGAGAATGAAGTAGGCAACGCTGTTTGCGGAGGATCTGCCGACAACGCCGACAAAAATCCCTGCCAGCATGAAGATGAGAATCATCGTGATAATATTCGGGTCGCTGATGCCGGTGCCCATAACGGCAAGCTTATCATTGAGCTGCAGGGAACGGTTTTGCAGACAGGCAACAAGCAGGGCAATCAGAAATATGACAACAACAGGGATTTTGTAAAAGCCCATTTCGATGCGCAGGCCATATTCAAACAATATGCCAAGACCTAAATATAAAACAACAAATACGAATATGGGAAGCAATGCCTTCCCGTTTCTCTTTTCCATTTTCTTCTTCCTTTCCATACGATAAAATTACTAAGTTTTTGATTAAAATTCCATTTTTTTACAGCAATCTGCATGATACATCCATAGGCATTTCCCGCTCCTTTGAAAAATCTGTTGTATAACATCCTTTATATCCTAACATATTTTTTTGTTTGCTACAAGGATTGGGTTTTGTACAAAGGAGTTTCTGTTGCAAAAAAGTCACTTTTATAGTAAACTATTCAGAAATATAGAAAACATTTGAGAGATATGGAGAGTGATGACCGTATGGACGGCAGTCCAGTGTTAATTGGCTTATTGATTTTTTTGGTATGTTGTTCTGCGTTTTTTTCCGCATCGGAAACGGCGCTGACTTCCCTGAGCAGGATTCGTCTGCGGAACATGGTGGAGGAAAATGTAAAAAATGCGGATTTGATTATGCGTCTGTTGGAAGACCCGAACCGCTTGCTGAGTTCCATTCTGGTTGGGAATAACTTAGTAAACAACGGCGCATCTGCCCTGACAACCACATTGGCAATTCAGATCTTCCGCGGCAATTCCGGCGGAGCGGGGATTGCGACCATTGTGATTACCGTTATCATTCTGATTTTCGGGGAAATTACTCCTAAGACGATTGCGGCGCAGAAGGCGGAAAAGGTTGCTCTTGCAGTGGTAAAGATTATTTCCTTCTGTGTGCTGGTGTTCCGTCCTGTGGTTGCAGTGCTGAATGTGGTGACAGGCGGTTTGATTCGTCTTCTGGGATGTAATCCGAATGAAAAAGCACCGCTGATTACAGAGGCAGAGCTGAAAACCATGGTCAATGTCAGCCATGAAGAGGGCGTGCTGGAGCTAGACGAAAGAACAATGATTAACAACGTGTTTGATTTCGGGGATTCCAAGGCGAAGGATGTCATGACACCCAGAACGGATATCGTTGCGGTTCCGTTGGATGTGACCTATGGGGAATATGTCCGTCAGGTGCAGGAGGAGGGCTTTTCCCGTATGCCTGTTTATGGCGAGGACTTGGATGATATTGTCGGTATTCTGTATGTCAAGGATATTTTCTATCTGGATGAAGCGACCTTCTCTGCAGAAAAATATATGCGAGAGCCATTTTTCACCTACGAAAGCAAGCCTCTGGATGAGCTGCTGGCGGAGCTGAAAAACAGCCGTCTGGCGGTTGCAATCGTTCTGGATGAATATGGCGGCACATCCGGTATGATTACAACAGAGGACATTGTTGAGGAAATCGTCGGAGAAATCGGAGACGAATACGATGATGAGGAAGATGAAATCGAGGTCATCAAGGATAACGAATTTGTGGTGGACGGCAGCACCCGTCTGGAGGATTTCAACGAAATTGTCGGTACTGAGCTGGAAAGCGAGGAAGTGGATACCATTGCAGGGTATATTCTTCAGCTTTTAGGGAATTTTCCGAAAAACGGCGAGGTGATTGAGACGGATGGACTGCGGATTGTGGTTGAGGAAATGGATAAGAATCGTATTGAAAAGGTTCGTGTTTATAAATAAAAAGGAAATGGGGTATCTCCGTTGAGTGGCACCCCGAAGGGATAGACAAATATTTTTCAGCAAAACAATTCAAGCAACCGAAAGGGCTTATTGTCTGTATATTGCAGACGATAGGCCCTTAAATTTTGCCTTTATTCGGCTTATTCTGCGGCGGTGATGCGTCTCCTCCGGCATTGCCGGTATTGTCGGTTTCTTAAATTCCGATGCAGTATCGTTTGCCTGGCAGCTTTTTTGAGATAGGAAAACACCCCACCTGTGAAACAGTATACTGTCTAACAAATGGGGTGTCTGTAATAGATCTCTCAGCTTTTTTTGTATAAAATTACAGCTTTTCGACTTCGTCCATCCAAATGCGGCTGACTGCATCGGTAGGCATTCTCCAGTCGCTTCTGGGAGACAGGCACAATGCCCCGACCTTCGGGCCATCGGGCAGACAAGAACGCTTGAACTGCTGGATAAAGAAACGGCGGTAGAAATTCTTGAGCCATTTCAGAAGGGTTGCTCTGTCATATTCACCGGCAAAGGCTTTTTCTGCAAGGAAGAGAATCTTTGCAGGATGATAGCCGAAGCGGATAATCTGATAAAGGAAGAAATCGTGCAGCTCATAGGGGCCGACCAAATCCTCGGTTTTCTGGTTGATTTTCCCGTTTTCATCCGGCGGCAGCAGCTCGGGGCTGACAGGGGTATCCAGTACATCCAGCAGAGCGGCGGATGCCTCTGCGTCTACCTCGCCGTTTGTTGCGACCCATTTTACCAGAACACGCACCAGTGTTTTAGGGATGCCGCCATTGACACCATACATGGACATGTGGTCGCCGTTATAGGTTGCCCAACCCAAAGCCAGCTCGGATAAATCACCTGTGCCAACAACCAGACCATTGTATTTATTTGCCAAATCCATCAGAATCTGGGTGCGTTCACGCGCCTGTGCGTTTTCATAAGTAACATTATGCAGGCTGATATCATGGTCGATATCCTTGAAATGCTGAATGACAGCATCGCGGATAGGAATTTCCTTCATGGTGATGCCAAGGCAACGCATCAGCGTCAGGGCGTTTTGATAGGTTCTGTCCGTTGTGCCGAAGCCGGGCATGGTTACGCCGATGACATGGGTGCGGTCAATGCCGAGATAATCACAGGCTTTTGCACAGACCAGCAGTGCCAGCGTGGAATCCAGACCGCCGGAAATGCCAATCACCAGAGAATCGGCATGGGTATGCTCCATGCGTCTTGCAAGACCTGTTGTCTGGATGGCGAAAATATTTTTACAGCGTGCATCCAGCTTTGTGGTTGGGGTGAAGGGGACATTGGACAGGGGTCTGCTCCAGTTGTCCAGTGTGGTGTCCTCTGCCATATCGAAGAAAATCTGGCGATAGAATTTCTGTGCCTCTGCTTTTTGCAGATGGGTCATGAAGGTGGTGTGCTTTCTGCGCTCGCTCATCAGCATTTCTACGTCGATATCGGCATAAACAAACTGGCTTTCGCGAGAGAAGGATTCTGTTTCCGCGAAAAGCGTGCCGTTTTCGTAAATCATGCTGTGTCCGCTGAATACAGCGTCCTGTGTGGATTCGCCTGTGCCTGCGGAGGTGTACACATAAGCGGACAGGCAGCGCGCGGACTGCTGAGACACCAGCTGACGGCGATAGCCGGGCTTGGAGGCAAGCTCATTGCTTGCGGAAAGATTCAGCAGCAGCGTTGCGCCGTACAGGCTCAGATAGGAGCTGGGGGGAATGGGTACCCAGAGGTCTTCGCAGATTTCCACGCCGATTTTCAGTGCAGGGAAATCCGCAGCAGCGAAAATCAGGTCTGCGCCGATGGGAACATTCTGCCCTGCATAAGTAATTTCTTCCGTCAAAAGGTCATCCGCAGAGGCAAACCAGCGTTCTTCATAAAATTCGCTATAGTTGGGGATATGTGTTTTGGGGACGATACCCAGAAGCTTGCCCTTGTAGAGGGCAACAGCGCAGTTGAACATTTGATTATCCACAGCGATGGGCGCACCAATCAGGAGGAAGATATTCAGTGCTTTTGTTGCTTCTGCAATCTCCTGAATTGCCTGCTCGGCGGCGTGCAGAAGCGGTGTTTGAAAGAACAAATCCGCACAGGTATAGCCTGTAACGGAAAGCTCTGGGAAGGACAGCACACGCACCTGCTTTGCGGCGGCTGCCTCCACCAGCTTCAAGATTTCCTCTTTATTATAGACACAATCGGCAACCCGCAGCTTCGGTACAGCGGAACCGACCTTTACATAACCATACATACTTTCATCTCTCCTTAGAATTTTCTGAACAGACCGATGACCTTGCCCAAAATGGCAACGTCCTTTACGATAATGGGTGACATAGAGGGGTTTTCCGGCTGCAGGCGGATGAAATCCTTTTCCTTATAGAAGGTTTTGACGGTTGCAAAATCCTCGATTAAGGCAACAACGATATCGCCGTTATTGGCATCCTGCTGCTGGCGAACCAGAATCAAATCCTTATCAAAAATGCCTGCTTCAATCATGCTTTCCCCCTTGACACGAAGCATAAACACGGTGTCATTGTGAATATAATCCACGGGAATCGGGAAGGTATCCTCGATATTTTCCACGGCAAGAATCGGGATGCCGGCGGTGATATTGCCGACAATCGGCACATTCACAAATTCACGCTGGGGTGCATCAAAGTCGGAATCCAGAATTTCAATGGCTCTGGGCTTGGTTGGGTCGCGGCGAATCAGCCCCTTCTTTTCCAGACGGGACAGATGCCCATGCACCGTTGAGGTGGACTTCAGCCCAACGGCATCACAGATTTCCCGTACCGAAGGGGGGTAGCCCTTTTCCCGCACTTCTGCTTTCATATATTCCAGAATTTGTCTTTGCTTTGCGGACAGCTCACTCATATACTCACTCCTTATGATTGTATCCAAATAGATGGGAATTATCAAGTCGATGGCAGAAATATCCTGCCGAGGAACGGAAATCGCCGGAGCTTCGGCAATTCCCGATGTTGTTTTTCATTATAGCATGGAATTGATACAAAATCAAACCTATGTTCGCAAAAAATGCAAAAAAGTATTGACAAGGAATAGATGTTCGTGTAATATACAAGCATAAAACGAAGAAATGTTCGGAGTGAATGGGGGCGAAAGCATGGAAAGAAGAACACAAAGAAGGGTCGTAAGGAAATCCAGAAAAATCAGAAAAAACGTATTTCTGCTGCTGACACTGGCGTTGATTCTCTGCTTGGGAACCTTTGCCATGGGCGCGCAGAAGGGAAGAGAAACAAAAACGTATTATGAGTCTGTGGAGATTCAGAGGGGCGATACGATTTGGGATATCGCGAAGGAATATAAAGCAGAGGGACAGAAAACCGAACAGATGGTTGATGCAATTTGTGAGGTGAACGGGCTGAAAACAGCGAACATACGGACGGGCGAAAATATCATCGTACCGGTGACGAGAGAAATATAAAAAAGGGAAACACAAAAAACAGAAGGGAGATGAAGGAGCTTCATCTCCCTTCTGTAAATGGGGATAATTTCTTAAGAAAATCTTACAGTTTTTAAAATCCATTGCAAGCGAATTACTTTTTATGATACTATAAAGTCAAGAAGGGCATATTTGCTCCATGCGAATATACTTTGCCTAGATAGGGTAAAAAACTGCATAAAGGAGGTTGAAGAAATGTTTCCATGGATTGTTGTTTTGGCGGTTCTCGGTTTAGTGATGATTTTTGCAGAGATTCTAATGCCGGGGTTTGGTCTGTTTGGCATTTTGGGTACAATCTCCCTTTTCGGCTCGCTTGCGCTGACGTTTAAGATTTACGGATTGATTCTATTTTTAATCATGCTGGTTGCAGTTGTGGCTGTATTTTTTGCAATGGTATTTCTGGCAAAGCAAAGTGGACTGTACAATAAGATTGTATTAAAGGATAAGCAGGAAGCGAAGGACTTTGATGAAAATGCTCTGCAGGGACTGCTGGGACAGACAGGTGTGACACATTCGACGCTGCGTCCCTTTGGCGTGGCAGAGATTGACGGGAAGATGATCGATGTCTGTTCGCAGGGTGATTTTATTGACAGAGACGAAAAGGTGCAGGTTGTGCAAATCACGGGGAAAACTGTGATTGTAAAGGTATGCGAAGCATAAAAGGAGGCGTATGAGATGTTTGAAATTTTTGGTTTTATTATTCCGCTGATTGTCATTCTGGTGATAGTGGGGATTTTCCTGAGCTTTGTTCCCCTGGGGTTATGGATTTCCGCGGTTTCCGCAGGCGTTAGGGTAAATATTTTTTCGCTGGTCGGGATGCGTCTGCGTCGGGTGCGTGCGGATAAGATTATTCGTCCTTTGATTAAGGCGCAGAAGGCAGGGATGAATGTTAACGCAAATCAGCTGGAATCCCATCTGCTTTCCGGCGGTCGTGTGGATAACGTTGTAGATGCTTTGATTGCGGCGCACAGAGCAAATCTGGATCTTTCCTTTGAACGTGCGGCAGCGATTGATCTGGCAGGGCGGAATGTTTTTGAAGCTGTAAAAATGAGCGTCACGCCTAAGATTATCGAAACACCTTGGATTTCTGCCGTTGCGATTGATGGCATCGAGGTGAAGGTGATTGCGAAGGTAACAGTGAGAGCGAATCTGAGCAGACTGGTCGGCGGTGCAGGCGAAGAAACGATTATTGCCAGAGTTGGCGAGGGTATTGTTACAACGGTTGGTTCTTCTCAGAGTCATAAGAGCGTATTGGAAAACCCCGATCTGATTTCCAGAACAGTTTTGTCAAAGGGTCTGGATAACGGTACTGCATTTGAGATTCTGTCTATTGATATTGCAGATGTGGATATTGGCAGAAACATCGGCGCACACCTGCAGATTCAGCAGGCGGAAGCGGACAAGCAGATTGCACAGGCGAAGGCGGAAGAACGCCGCGCGACGGCGATTGCCAAGGAGCAGGAAATGAGAGCGGAAGTGGAACACATGAAGGCAAAGGTTGTGGAAGCAGAAGCAGAGGTTCCTCGTGCGATGGCAGAAGCACTGCGCAGCGGCAATCTGGGCGTGATGGATTATTATCGTATGCAGAATGTGCAGGCGGATACCGCGATGAAGAACAATGTCGGCAATACGGATTTGTCTAAGGTGTTCCATAAGGAGCAGTGCATCGAAACAAAAGACAATTAAAAATGAAATTTCGACAAGGAGAGGGGCAACCCTCTTTTTTGTTATATAATAAAGAAGAAACAGAGAAAAAATCCTAATAAAAGGAAAACGAATAAAATGAGAAAGACGAGACATACTATGACTGCGAGAGATGCTCGCCGAGAAAAAAGAAGGATGACAGGAGGTCATAGTCATGGACAAAAACAATAACAAAACAAACAAAACGGAAAAGAACAACCAGAAGGGCATGAACAGAACAGAATTTGCACAGGAATACAGCATTGATACCGGCAAAAACGAAAAGACAAATAAAACCAATAAAACAAACAAGACAAATAAGTGTGACTAAAAAAGGTATTATTATGAAAAAGGCAGCTTTGATTCCTAGGGAAAAAGGGCTGCCTTTTCCTTATTTTGAGGGGAAGGAAAAAATATCGAAAAAAGGTGAAAAAAGGTGTTGACATTTTGTGTTAAGCGTGTATAATAAATAAATGTCGCTGCACGAAAGCAGTCGGAAAAAGAGTATAGGCATTGGTCAACAGCGAATGTTTGAAAAGAAAAACATTGACAAGCGGGACTGCGGATGATATACTGATATCCGCTGACATAAACAGCGAAAACAGGCACAGAAAAATAAATAAAAAAGTGCTTGACAAACTGAATGATACTTGATAAAATATCATTCGCTGTCGAAAAACAGCAAACAAAATCGAATCAGGTATAAAAAATAATACTTGACAAGAAAATGAAGATTTGATAAAATAATCTTCGCTGCTGAAAAGCAGATTGATCCTTGAAA
>OIZE01000963.1_pt1 | contig 20042 bp, 16 predicted proteins | sample 1588421 | NCBI WGS metagenome assembly OIZE01 (sample SAMN03283251) | human gut metagenome | biome: human-associated habitat; material: feces | host: Homo sapiens | place: USA | collected 2013 | reverse complement strand
CTTGCCAAGCCGTAGCCTGCGGTACAAAGCGGCGGCATGAGTGCTGTTGCGATAGCCACGCCGGGGATAACGTTGCTTTTCTCCTTACGGGTCTGACCTATTATGCCGGCAAGTCCGCCAAAAAGGGCAATAAGAACATCCCACGCTGTAGGTGTGGTTCGGGCGAGAAGCTCGGAAGAGGCTGTGGTGATAGGTGAGATAGTAAAGTAAATAGTCGAGGTGATAAGGCAAATGACCACTTGTATGCCAAGTCTTATTGCCGCACCCTTTGAAAGAGTCAGGTCATTGGTGGCGATTCCGTAGCCTATGGCTGTTATACCGCCCATAAGAGGTGAGATGAGCATAGCACCAATTATAACGGCGGTGGAGTTCATATTCAGACCTATGGAAGCTATAAGTATGGCAAGCATGAGGATACACATATTCGTACCCTGAAGCTTTGCGCCGGATATTATCGTATTATGTATCTCATCAGGGTCAGCCATATCCCAGCGCAGACTGAACATATTTCTAAGTCCTTGTATAAATCTGCCTTCCTGTAATTTCAAATCTCAGACCTCCCCTGCTTATTTTACCGCACCCCATGCGATGTTCTGCAAACGCCTTGCAGAATCGGTAGTGCCTGCGCCTGCTTGCTGGATAAAATAGAGTATGCAGAGCTGTTCTTTTGGGTCAAGGCTGAAATAGCAGCCCATCCAGCCGTCCCAGCCGAAAGAGCCTTCCGACTGGATAAGTCCTGCGGCGGAAGGGTCTTCAAGGATACGCATGAAGTTACCATAGCCGTGACCCTTTGTGCTGTCCCAGTTAAGGGTCTTGCGCTGTTCAGGTGTAAGACCGTTTCTTGCCATGAAATCGACCGTGTTTCTGCCAAGTATTCTCACGCCGTCAAGCTCGCCCTTGTTCATAAGCATTTTGGCAAACTTTGCATAGTCCTCTACAGTGGAAACAAGACCTGCTCCGCCCGATTCAAAGGCAGGAGGTACAGTGTAATCAGTAAGGCAAAGGTGGAAGTGAGTGAACGGCTCGTTTCCTCCATTTTTGTATTCATAGCACTGGGCAAGTCGGCTGTACTTTTCCGCTGGGATATAGAAGCCTGTATCATTCATACCGAGGGGTTCAAAGATCTCTTTTCTAAGAAAATCTCCGAACTTCATGCCGGAAACCACCTCGATAACAGCACCCATGATATCGGCAGACGCACCGTACATCCACTTTTCACCAGGGGTGAACATAAGAGGACGCTTGCCCATTTCCTTTGCGAAGCTCACAGTATCCAGAAGCTTTTCGCCCTTGAGATATTTTTCAGACTGCTCGCCCCAAAGCGCACCCATTTTCTGACCTGCGGGAGTGCCGTCAGGATAAGGGATACCGGAAGTCATGGTGAGCAGGTCGCCTATGGTTATATCTCTGTCAGCAGGACGCTCACCGTTCTCATCAAGAACCACAGGGTCGGAAAACTCAGGAATAAACCACTTGAGCAGGTGACGAGTGTCGAGCAGACCACGCTCGATAAGTATCATTGCGGCAGCGGCTGTGACAGGCTTTGACATAGAAAAAAGTCTGAAAATGCTGTCAGTTTTCATAGGAATATTTTTCTCCTTGTCAGCAAGACCGAAGCTTTTGAGATAGACAGTTTCGCCCTTATGGATAACGCTGAGAACTGAGCCTGAGAAAACACCGTTGGTTATCTCTTTTTGTGCAACAACGTCGAGATATTTAAAATTTTCGTACATGATAGGCCTCCGTGTTATGATGTTTGATATATAGGATTATAACACAGTTCGGGTGGAAATGCAAGATTTTGTGTGGCAACAAAAAAATCCGCTACCATAAATGATAGCGGATTGGGTGCAGGGGCACGCCCCCTACATTGTGAAGTTTACAAACAAACTTATTGAGCGGGACTGAAGTTTGATAACAAAAAAAGCCATGACGGACAATGCCCGTCACGGCGAGTGACTGGCGGAGATGGAGAGATTTGAACTCTCGCTACGGTTTTGCCGTACTACCGCATTTCGAGAAATTCGGCATATTTCCTTGTATGTCCCTGTGCGTATTAAAATAACACGTTTTGTAAGCAATATTTTAGCGTGCTAAAACAAAATGCGATAAATTTGCGGGAAAATTGCGAGAATTCTGCGAGAAAATTTCCGAAATCCTTATGAAAAATATTTAATTTCAGAAAGGATTTTTTAACATGAACAATCAGGAAAAAAGAAAAGAACTGGAAAGAATGCTGTCAAACTGCCCTGAAATTTTAACACCCACAAAGGCGGTCAGATGGTCGCCGCTGGGCAAAAACAAGGTCTACGAACTGCTGAAAAGCGGCGAACTCAGGTCGTTTAAATACCGTGGCGGATACATAATTTCAAAGGATGACTTGATAGATTATCTGCTTCAGCACTGCGAGGATACCAACGGAAGGACTTTTAAAATCGGCAAGGACGGTAGCAGCGATGAATGAAATTGTGATTGCCGAAATCAAGGAGCAGTATCCGCCGATTGTGTCGAGCGAACAGCTGAGAAAGATTTTACATATAAGCAAGAGAAAGTGCGTCTGGATGCTGAAAAACGGATTTATTCCGTATCACGACAACCACCAAAAGACGCGCAGATACAGCATAAAGCTAAAAGATGTGCTTGCTTTTATTGAGGATTTTGAACGTGATCCCGAAAAGTATGCGATGCCATGCGGTGAGTTTTCCGCTGCCAAATACAAGAAACCTGTGATAAAGCCCGAAAGGTTACAGCCGAAACCGCCAATTGATTTTAAGAAAAGGCTTGAAAAAGAATGGGCGAAAGTACCCGATATGCTGTGCGTGAACGAGGTCGCAGAGCTGACGGGATACAATAAAAATACTGTGAACCACTGGCTCGACAAAGGTAAATTGAAAAGCGTTGTGGTGCAGTTTGGCAGAGTCACAAGCAAGGCTTGGCTGATTGAATTTTACTGCGGCGCAGGGAAGGAGATCGTGCGGAAGAGTAGGGAACATCTTAGGGTGATTGAGAAGTTAAATTTATAATAATTTTGTAGCAATACGCTCGAATTTAATGCTTGCCGTAGCTAATTCATAATAAAAGAACTCATGTCAAATCACTGACATTATTACTTATAAAAATTGTGATAATTTTGTTTTTTGCTATATTAGTTCAAATATTGTGAATTACACAAAAATATATTATATTCGTTGAATTCAATACTTTAGAAGCTGAATTTTGATCAGTTAATTTGAATTTTTGCAAAAAAATCAAAAAAGTTTAAAATAGCACTTGACAAATCAAATAAAAAGTTGTATAGTAATATTGTTGGAGGAAATGCTATGGAAAACATAATTTTAAAATCTATATCAGCAACTAATTTTGGACCATTTAATGGTACAATTACTTTTGATATGGAAACTTCTGTTCCTAGAGGACAAATTATAGAAAATCACACTTTTTTCACTGAATATAATCAGCAGTTTAATAAGGTGGCTTATATTTATGGTGCAAATGGCTCTGGTAAGTCGAATTTTTGCAAAATCATACTTCAAATACAAAGAGCAATTATGTTATCACCAATTAGGGCATCAAATAATCCTCAACTTCTTGATATGCGTCCGTTCAAAGATGAATTAGCTGCACAGAGAAACCATTTTAAGTTTGATGTTGGTAGCCAAAAACGAGCTACATCATATACTGTACAAATAATCATAGATGATGTTCTGTACACATACTCATTTTCAGTTGCAGAAAACCATGATATACTCTCTGAAAAGCTTACTAAGAAGAAACGGCGTACAGAAATTATTTTGAGTCGGACATCGCCAAAATATGAGAGTATTGAGTTGAAATCAGAGTTAAAGACATTTCAAAATAACGTTCATGTTGTTAAGGATAATGCATTGTGCTTATCAATGGCATCATTTTTGAACAATGATATAGCTACTACTATAGTTTCGACTATCACGAATATTCAAGTAGTCAACATGGCTGCTATGAGAGGATTATCAAACCTTAACGAGGAAACTTTTTCGGCTGAAAAGAAAGAGGAGTATCTCAAAGTATTGAAAAATGCTGATCCCACGTTGGAAGATATACAAGTTGAATTTAATGAAGAAAAAGTTGAAAAACGTTCACTGGATTCGGAGGATTTTGAAAATCGCTCAGTTGTGTTGAAAAGTGTTAGTGTAGATGTCAAGTCAACGCATAATATCTATGATAATCACAAAGCTGTTGAAAGAAGTGTGCTTCCTTTTTTGCAAATTGAATCTAATGGTACAATTAAGCTACTCAATATTTTACCTACGATATTCGATGCACTTAGTACTGGAAATATTCTTATAGTTGATGAAATTGAAAATGGTCTTCATCCGACAGTGGTAAAAAAAATGATTGAGTTGTTCTATAATCCAGAAACTAATCCATATAATGCTCAATTAATTTGTACTACTCATAATGTACAACTTATAGACGAAGCAGTACAGCGAGATGAGGTTTGGCTTATGGATAAAAACGAATTTGGAGAAAGCTCATTAAAACATATAAGCGATTTTACTGGTTTACGCAATCACGATAAGTTAGGTCAAAAAATGATAGAAGGAGCTTTTGGAGCAGTACCTAATATCATAGTTAATAATTTGAAATAAAGTGATTACATGAAAAAAGATGCTCATGTAATGAGCATCTCTTAAATCGGCAAAAGCATTTAATATAAAATATGATACTTTAGCCTGTGTAGCAACTGCTATTATATCATATTTTCTCACATAATGCAATAGTTTTTTGTTGAATTAAGCGTGTAATTTCTTTAAATATATTTAAAGAAAGGATGGTCATTATGACTACAAAAACAAAAACTGGGCAGAAAGCCCCTGTTTCAGGTCAGTATAAACCTGTTGGTAGCAAGACGGAGGTTACACTTGTTAAGGGTAAAACCGTTCCTCCTACATCAAATGGTGCTACCACATTCGTACTCGTTGACAAAACAAAACATAGAAAGTGAGGAAATACTATTGCAGTTTCAATATTATGATTTAAAGAACCTTGAAAAAGGTCAGAGCGTATTGGTATATTTACAAGGTACAGAGGCAAACGTGCGATTAATGGATAGCACCAATTTTAGCTATTATAAAAATGGGCGTAGTCATCATTATATTGGTGGACATACCAAAAAATCTCCCGTTCGATTAACTACAACACATTCAGGACATTGGTATGTGGCTATTGATTTAGGTGGATATGCAGGTAAAGTAAGAAGTCGAATTGAAATACTTCCTTCATCGTTGCCTGAAATCAAACAAGCTCCATTATCAACAATGCCATCCCTGGTACATAACAGAGGTTTTGGTATAGATATCGATATAGATACCGATCCTGAGTATGATGTTTTTATCTCTCATGCATCAGAAGACAAAGATGAAATCGTACGTCCTCTTGCAAATGCTTTGGTTGAGAAAGGGGTTAAAGTCTGGTATGATGAATTTGAGATGAAGATCGGTGACAGTCTACGTCGTAAAATTGATAAGGGTCTTGCAAATAGCCGTTTCGGAATTGTAGTTATTTCCAAAGACTTTATCAAAAAGGGATGGACAAACTACGAACTTGATGGTATTATTACTAAATCAGTATCAGGTGAACAGATTGTACTTCCTATTTGGCACAATATAACTAAAAAAGAAGTAATTGATTTCAGCCCATCCTTGGCTGATAAGCTTGCTAGAAATACCGCCGTTAACACTATTGATGAAATTGCTAGCGAAGTTGCTGAGTTAATACTACAATAGTAATTTGCCTCAGCAAAGAATAAATCAAGTCTAATAGGACAGCTTAAGTAAATAATAAGAACACTATAAGTAAAGCGTGGATACCATTTATATAAAGTATTCACGCTTTACTCTTTTTATTACCATAATTATTTATGCTGACTATAAAGTATTAGGTATACTATATTTATATACTTAAAATGGCATTATACTATGACTTCATTTATAAATTTTTCTCGCCAATCCTTATCAAAACCTGTTATATCTTTCAGAAAAAGCTTTCTGACTTGCTGTATTATGTCATTATACTCATGCTTACGTTCCATTAATTTTGTAAGTTCAGCATTATTGATAGGCATAATAATAACGCTGTCTGTGTATTTAGTTTTATCTGTAGAAGATTGGAGCGGAACAGAAGAAATAGCTTTCCAAATATTTATTGTATTATAATCAAAAGAATCAGCTATAAAGAAAGTAGTAACTTCTCTGTTTGTAGAGTTTTCCTCGTCTATCTTCAGATTGACCGAGTGTCGTAATACAGGCTCCCATTCACCACGTTTCTGACTGTTAGCATTCATGAGAGTTGCTTCGAGCATTATTACTTGATTTTTCTCATAGATGACAATATCGCCCATACCGCCGCCTGCGTGTGTAAGTGGTTCAAAATCAGCGGATAATGTAAGATTAAAGCTGTCAAGCAGGTTTATACTTTTATTTGAAAAATAATACCATGCCAAACCTACTATATACTCATAAATTGTTGGTACGGTGGCATCCAGGCAAACTTCTTCCTTAATCTGTTTATCATTTGAACGATCTGAAAACATCGCAAGCAATGCCTTGACATGAGATTCAGGATAATGTTTATCTATAAATACTTCAAACTCTATTTTTCTTCTTTCTCTTATTATTTGAGGTATTGTTTTAATTTCAGCATCGTTAAATTCAGATTTAACAGCATTAAGCATTTTATTAACATATTCATCGGAATAACCAAGGATAGTAGTGATTGAATGATTACGACAGTAATAACTGTCCTGACCATTTTCATATTCTTTTATATTTTTTATCTTGCTGTCAGTCGTAATTTCACCCATGATATAAGATTTTATGATTTCCTTGTCAAAAACACATTGGCATAAATCTCTGCAAACGAGTTCCACATATCCATTATCAAAACTTATAAGGCCGGTAGCTTTAAATATTCTTACTGTGGTATCAGAGTATTCTCTTATAATATCAATTGTTTTAGAACGAACAAATCTAAGGTAAAAAGCAGAATTAAGCCTTGAATTAAACAAATCAACCTTTTCTTTGCTCATAAAATCTGCAACAGACGGTCTGTTTCCACGTTTATTTTTAAAAATATTGCTGCCATAACCAAAAGCCTTATTAAGTTTGTCCTTATTGTTTTCGTAAATGTTTAGTAATTCGTTTAAATTTTCATCCGTTTTTGTTTTTATAAATATGATTAATGCTTTGTAAAACTCATAATAAACATCTATTGTGCTTTTACTCTTTTTATTAGTAAAGTATTTTGAGAAAATTCCTTTACTTATTTCATCATCATTATCTATTTCTGAGGGTACACTAAATAAATAGCTTTGAATAATATCGCCTTTATGGTAGTTGTCTACAAAATTGTCATAATCACTTATGCTATAATAAGGACTTAATCCCTGAACCATTTCACAGAACTCATCTCGTGAAATACGCTGTTTTTTCAATAAAGCATATAAAGCCATACAAAATGGCGAATAATACCGGACTCCATTATTATCAAATATACGCATCTTTAATAATTGACGCAGGTAAATTATGTTAATGTTATTAAGAGGAAATAATGATTCAACAGCATCTTTGTGAATAAGATTATTTCCAAGTAAAGTATCGCCAACATTAGTTATATGTCTTTCATTGTCTGTGAAGCCTAATTTGACCAAGTTGCTGGTATAGTGTCTGGCTCTCGATTCTACACTTTTGTCTAATTCTTTGTGCCATTCAACATAAGTTGTATAATTTTCAGTAAGCCAGTCGGTATTGCAATCATCAATAGCCTTCTTTATTTGTGGCATATTGTCAAGCTGTTTCATCAATTCATCGTATTTATCATGCTGTTGAAAAACATCTGGATAAAGTGCTAATGCTTGGCTATAAAAGTCAAGTTCGGCTGTGCTTTCAGGTAGAGCTTTCCAAGATAATTTTTTGTTTCTGAGTATATCATCTAATATAGTTAAGTAACCCTGCAAGGCATTTACTATATCGTTTCTTCTTCCGTTAGTGTCAAACAAATTGAAAACCTGTTTTTCTTTGACCTTCAAGTTCTAACATCTCCTATCAGTAATTGGTCACTAAAACTTCTTGTGAACTGTTTGATTTATCTTTAGTTTGGTAATTTGAATTTGCATATGTATAATTAAGTTGATGCACAGTATACTCATCACTGTGTCTGTCGAGCCATTCAATAAGAATGCTGTTTTCCTTGCCTTTACTTCTAAGAACATTTGACAAAGCACATTTTATATTTGAATTGGTGAGTCGCTCAATAAACGCTAACAGTTGTTTTTCCTTATCATCGTTCCAACCGTCTTGTTCATTGTATGTGGCACAAGTTATAAGATAAGGCGGATCTAAATAAACGAAATCTCGTTCAGTAAGTACAGAAATATCAAAGTCATTGAAATCTATGCAAGAAAAATTTGAATCCTGTGCTTTTATTGTATCTATGAAAACACAAAGCTTCTGTTCCATTTTTTTATTGAAATCTCGCTTGCCTACAGGCAAATTAAACTCCCCATTTTTGTTAAATCGTATTTGATTATTAAAAGAGTAAACAATCAATACATATAAAAGAATGTAGTAATAATAATCCTCGTTAGTATGAAAGTTAAAATCATTACGCATTTTAAGAAAGTTTTCTTTATTGTAATTTCCTAATCCGTTGCTACTGTCACAACCATAATGGTCATAGCCATATTTACTTACAAGAGAAAGGTTGTATTTATTTATAATGTTATAAATTGTTTCAAGTATAATGTCTTTGTCATTATTTTTTAATGTGTTGTAAAGATATAACAAATATATGTTAGTATCATTATATATGTGTTTTGAGGCTTTTACATTTATGCCAACGTTACATCCTCCGCAGAATAAATCTACAAAAGTATCTATTTTGTTCGGAAAAAGAGGAAGTATTTGCGGAAGAAGTTTAAACTTTCCTCCAGTGTAATTAAGAGGCGATTGAATCATATTTTATTTACCTATTACAAGTGCAAAGGAACAGTCTTTCTGCATTGTCCTTAATATTAGATTTCCCTGTGGAAAAAGCTTTATAACTTTCCTCAAACACCTGAACTTTACCTTTTTTTCTTAGTATTTCAAAAATTGCTGTATCAGAAATTTTAGCATTGGATCTTTCATTTCCCTTATTAGACATATTATTATACGAAAACAAAATATATCTTGCATTTATGCTTTCTATTAACTCTCTAAAGGCTGTTTCTGCCGATTTTGTACAGTATCTACTTTTCATTGAATCTCTGTTCATTTTTTTTGCTACACCATAAACATCAGGCTTTTTCCACATGGCTACATTTTCAAGCAGATGATAAGCATCACAATATTGTCTTGAATTATAAGGAGGATCAATGTAAACAAGATCAGCATAAATATGTTTAACAAGATCGTTTGCATCTTCATTGTAGCATTTATTTAGAGGATTGTTTATTGAATTAACATTCGGAACAGAGAGGCTCAAATGTCGGTCAAATGTTGCATTTTGAATATAAGCATCATAATGTCCACAAGTATTTGCGATTTTATCCATTGCATAAATCAAAGACATAATCAGCAAGGCTCTTTCTCTATCATTAATTTGTTTCTTTAAGTACATTATTTCTATATCTTCTCGAATACAACCAATCTTAGCACAATCAGCGGCACTGAAATATGTATCGGCAAAGTGTTCGGTCATATAGTTTTCTTCATTAACGACAATTGAATTGTATTTTGAAATAATTTTAAGGAGTTTAGCTTTGTCAAATGCTTCGCAGCCAAACCAAGCATAGTTGCAAATAAAGTTACTGTACATAAGGTCATTAGTTATTATTTGTTTATCTGCAAATGCGGAGGCTACTGCTCCGGTACCTGAAAATATATCTGCAACCGAAAAAATATTTTGGCAATGACTATTAACAACTTCAGTTATAAAAGGAAGAAGTTTGTATTTATTACCAAGATAACGTCTGTTATTTATACCGAATGATGAGATGTCTTCAAACGTTGGTTTATTATCTGAAATATAATTTACAAGATCTCCATAATCACATTCCAACAAAGAACATATCTTACCGAGTATTGATAACGCTACCTCTTCATTTCTTTTTAATTTTGTCATAGTGTTAGGTGCAATACCTGTATATTTTCTTAGCTCAGCTGCGCTAATTTTTCGATATGATAGCATTTGCCATAATCTTTCATATGTAACAGACATCTCCAAATCTCCTTGTTTTAATGAAATACTTATAATAACATTATAGCATAAAGCAACTTTTTTCGCAATATGTTGCGAAAAAAATCTACATTTTAGACAAAACCCTTCTTTGGAAATACATAATTATAGCACAAAATATTTGAGCATTACATCGTTGAACAATATCGTGCATGCCATACAGGTAAAATGATTTGTATATCTTTACCGAAATAGCAGCAACAAATTTATTGGCGACTTATGCAAAACGCTAAAATTATTTTCAAAGTTGCCAAAACAGTTGTTTTTATCGGCTATATAATGAAGGGTAAAAAGAGGAATTTATCATATTCACCAGAAAAAACCAGCAAAAGTTGTGCAAGTCTACAAAATAAAAAATATTTTCAGATATATGGTTGTTAACCAATAGACTTTTTCCCCTTTACAAGTGTAGGGGAAAATTGATGTTTAGGTGCGTAACAGATTAGTATTTTAGTAAATCAAATATTTCATAGTGAACTTTACTGAAATTAATTTTAAAGTGGGTAAAACAGCACTTCTCGTCGGCTATATAGTAGAGTGCAAAATAATCTGAAAAATACAAATGAGAAAATATTGTAAAGTTTACTAAAGAGTGATATAAAAAACAGCAAAGATTTATTTAAACTTCTGAATTTATTAAAAAGGGGGTATCAAAACCGCAGAAACTTTCCGTATACAAGTGAGGGAGATTAAAATCAAAAGGAGGACTGATAACTTGAAACAATTCAATTCAAAAACCTGTGAGGAGATTATGACGACAGTGTACAAACCGATTGAGTTTGTGATTGACGGCTTGGTCGTACAAGGTCTGTACATTCTTGCAGGTTCACCAAAGGTGGGAAAATCGTGGCTTGCACTTGATATGTGCCTGTCAGTAGCGAAAGGAGAAGAAGTTTTAGGTCAGAAAACATTACAGGGAACGGCACTGTATTTGTGTTTGGAGGACAGCTTTCAAAGAATCCAAAACAGACTTTACGAATTGACAGACGAACCAACAGACGGACTTCACTTTTCAATAATGTCTGAATCGATCGGGAACGGACTTGAAGAACAGATTACAAATTTTAAATCACAGCATAAGGATTTGAAAATTGTGTTCATTGATACTCTGCAAATGGTGCGTAACGAATCGGATTCTAATTATGGTTCTGATTACAAAGAGTTGTCCGTCTTAAAAACTCTTGCAGATAAGCTTAGAATCGCAATCGTTGTTGTTCATCACACACGAAAATGCAAGGACAACGACCCATTCAATATGATTTCGGGAAGCACAGGAATCAGCGGCTGTGTTGACGGAAGCATGGTTCTGATTGAAAACAAAAGAGGTTGCAGAAATGCGAAGTTACATTGCGTTGGTCGTGACATTGAAAATCAGGAAATTAATCTTGTGTTTGAAAACAGTAGGTGGAAAGTTTCAGATGAAGTCAAACAAAGTGAACAGTACCTTTTCTCTTTCGCTGTTCATGACTTCATGTTGAAGCGTAAAAATTTTAAATGCTCTGCAACGGAGCTTGCAAGCGAGCTAAGCAAAACTCTTTGCAAAGAAATTTTTGCAAACCATATCAAAAAAGAGCTGATGAAACACGCTTATGAGTTACAAAAATATGGTGTAACTTTTGAATCTAAACGCAGTAACGGTCAGCGAATAATAATTCTAAAATACGATTTGAAAAGTGACAGTAGTGACGGTAAAATCTTATGTCCGAAGCTGTTAAAACTACTGACCCTGCTGTCACTGAAAGGAGTTCAGAACGTTCGGAAAAGCCTTTAAATACGTTGTTTAACGGTGATGATGAGAATCAAAAAGATAAAAAATCTACTGACCCTGTCGGCAAAGTTACTGTCCCTGTGAGAGAAGTTGCCGACCCTGTTCAAGATGAAAAAGTTTGCGAAGTGAAGTGGACGACGCTTGATGAAAATTTAAATAAACCCGCAGGAAAAATCAGAAGCAAACTTGCAAGTCAAGGAATAGAAGTTCCGCCTTTTAAAAATTAGCGAACGTCGGGCGATTTGCGGGCTAAACTTTTCAGTCGGGTAAATTTAGCAAAAACAATCGAAAACCCCACACAAGCGATTTGTGAGCCGCTGTGAGCGATACATCGGAAGTAGTTTAAGTAAGGATAAAGAAATGGGACTTGTCAATCTGCACAAATTTTAAAGTAAGGTAGATACAGCAGAGTAAAATATTTCATTGCAAGTTAAAGTTTCGGGGTCAAAGCCCCCGAAACGGTCACAGCGTACGGCAAAGCCGACCGCAGAATGTGCCGTAAATACGCAGTTTCAGCAAAACATCTGTGCATAATTTCAATGGGGTCGTAAAATCAAGATTTTGATAATTCAGGGGTCGCAAAGGCTGAAGACTGCGTAAAATCGGCGCATTTACAGAGGTTGTTGATGGCGTCGGATACAAATTAAAAAAATGGAGGAATGCGAATGAATTACAGAAATTACAAAAATATTTTTAAAGATGAAGCGGACGTTCTGACTGTTACTGACGTGGCAAGGCTGTTGAAAATCGGAAAAAACAACGCCTACGACCTGATAAAAAAGGGCGACATCCCGGCTATAAAACTCAGCAGAAAGATCATTGTTCCGAAAAATTCGCTGATTGAATTTCTGCTCGACGAGGGAAATTACATGGTCTTAAAACGCAGGCAAAATAGTAATATCGCTTGATTTTGAAAAGGGTTTACCGCCGAAGTTTATTGGCTTTGGTGATAGACTTTTAGGACGAAATGTGGTAGTATTGTCGTTGACGAAAAGTCACAGTTTAACACGAAAGGGGAAATGCAAATGAAAAGAATCACAGGTCATCTGACCGAGAAAAAAGGCAAATGGTATGCGGTCGTCAATCTTTACGACACTGAGGGAAAGCGGCATGAGAAGTGGAAAAGCCTTGATCTAGAGGCGAAGAAAGGTACAAAAACCGAGGCTACTCATAGGCTCAATCAGATTCTGGAGAAGTATAATTCGGGAAATCTGTATCTGCACGAGTCGCTTTCAAGAGCCGATCGTGAGCGTGACAGAATTGCAAATATGCTTGTTGAGGATTACCTTGAAGAGTGGCTGGAGTGGCACAAATGCAACATTTCCGAGCTGACCTACGACGGATATGCGATGTATATTCAGTCGCAAATGAAACCTTTTTTCAAGCCTATGCACATAAAAGTCAAGGAGGTCACGGGCGACGAAATAAACCAATATTATGCGATTTTAAGAGCCGACGGACTGAAAGGAACGACCGCTCAGCGGCACCACGCACTGCTGCACCTCGCCTTTAAAAGTGCCGTCAAGCGAAGAATTATCCCGACAAATCCCGTAGACCAAGCGGACAGACCCAAGTCGGTTCAGTTTATCGGAAGTTTTTACAACGGCGAAGAAATCAAACAGCTTATTGACTGCACAGAGGACGATCCCTTGCACATGGTGATAATTCTGGCGGCATATTACGGGCTCAGACGAAGCGAAGTCGCAGGTCTTAAGTGGTCGGCGATAGACCTTGTAAACGGCACGATAAGCATAAAACACAAAATTTTGCAGACCAAAAACGGCATACAAGGCTACGACGTTATGAAAACGAAGTCCTCCTACAGAACGCTTCCTCTAATACCTTTTATACGTGAAGAACTCGAAAAAGAGAGGGAGAAACAAGCCGAAATGAAGCGTGTTATGGGCAGAAATTACTGCCAAAAATATGAAGAATACATCTGCGTTGACGCCGTTGGAGAGATAATAAAGCCGAATTACATCACAGACCATTTCAAGATAATACTGAAACAGAACGGCTTGCGTGAGATAAGATTCCACGATTTAAGACACAGCTGTGCAAGTTTACAGCTTGCCAATGGAATACCGATGAAGCTGATTCAGGAGTGGCTCGGTCACAGCGATATGGGAACGACGGCGAACGTTTACAGCCACGTCGACAGCGAAAGCAAGAAGATGAACGCCGACGCTATAGCTTCCGCACTGGGCGAAAACAAGGATAAAATGTTGGTATAAAAATAAAGGCTTTGGACAAAATCCAAAGCCTTTAGTAATAATTGGCGGAGATGGAGAGATTTGAACTCTCGCTACGGTTATTGCCGTACTACCGCATTTCGAGTGCGGACCCTTCAGCCACTTGGGTACATCTCCGTGTAATATTAGATTGAAATTTGCGAGAAAACTGTGAGAACAGTCAAACGCAAAGTGCGGAATACACCACTCAAACCCCCCCTGAAATAAGGATTTTGGAAAGCAATCAAAGGACAAACCCGACTATGTTTCGAGTGCGGACCCTTCAGCCACTTGGGTACATCTCCTTGTGTCAACTATACTATTATACAAGTAATCACAAAAAAAGTCAAGCCCTTTGTGCAAATTTAAGCACAAAGAGCTTGTCTGTTCATTGTTTATAACTGAGCACGCCTCTGCATCTCCTTAACATATGCAAGCGTTTCAGGGGTGTAGCCTACCATTGCGTTGGGACAACATTGGGAAAGCAATTGCATAAGCCCAATGGCGGTGTCCTTGCCCTTGGCATATACGTTAAAACGCAGTACATTCTTCTTGTGTTTCGTGCAGACGATTATCTCGTTGGTGTAGCTGATGAAATTCATACTCGCTGTGTGCTGGTAAATGCCGTAGGCTTCCTCTCGCCAGCACATCTGAAATGGCGCTTTCTTGTTGGCAAGCACCCTGTCGGATACGATAATATAATCGTCCTGATATTGTATGTTGGCGTAAAGCTCGTCAGCCTGCTGTAAAAGATCGGGATTGGCTTTGAATATGCCGCTCTTTTCAGGGTGCGTCCTCCGTGATACACCAAATATAAGAAATATAACACCAGGCATAAGCGCAAAAAGTCCAAGTAACAATACGCTGTATTCACCGGCTACTACCGCCGCAAATGAGATAAATCCACCCATTAGCGTGAGTATCACACCGCCAGCTATCATTGCTATCATTCTTTTTCGTATGTTGGCAAATACTGTTTCTCGTCCCATTTTCGTTACCCCTCTTTATTTTTTATCCGTGATTCTGCTTTGCCACAAGGCTCTCTCCGCAGTATATCTTCCTGAGCTTCGGCTTCTCTATCTTGCCCGTCGGGTTTCTCGGTATGTCCGCAAAAATTATCTTGTGCGGACGCTTGTATCTCGGAAGCTTCTGACAGAACGCCATTATCTCTTCCTCTGTGCATGGGTGGTCTGGCTTTAGTTCGATTATTGCCGCCGCTATCTCGCCCAAACGCTGGTCAGGCAGACCAATTACTGCCACGTCTCTGATAGCGTCATGACTTCTCAAAAAGTCTTCTATCTGTACAGGGTAAAGATTTTCTCCACCACTTATAATAACGTCCTTTTTGCGGTCAACAAGGTAAATAAATCCGTCCTCGTCCTCCTGAGCCATGTCACCCGTGAAAAGCCAGCCGTCCTTGAGAGTTTCAGCCGTCGCCTTTGGATCTCTGTAGTAGCAGGTCATAACGCCGGGACCTTTTACGCAAAGCTCGCCCACTTCGCCACGCTTTACAGTGTTGCCCTTATCATCAACTATCTTGACCTCCCAGCCAAAGCCTGCCTTGCCTATCGCACCTACCTTGTCAATGTTATCAACCCCAAGGTGTACACAGCCGGGACCTATAGACTCGCTAAGACCATAGTTAGTGTCATATTTGTGGTTAGGGAAAACCTTTTTCCAGCGTGCAATAAGTGACGGCGGAACAGGCTGTGCGCCTATGTGCATAAGCCTCCACTGTGAAAGCTCATACTTTGAAAGTGTCACCTCGCCGCTGTCGATAGCGTCAAGGATATCCTGTGCCCAAGGCACAAGAAGCCATACTATAGTACACTTTTCCCTTGATACAGTATCAAGTATAAATTCAGGCTTCACGCCCTTGAGAAGCACCGCCTTGCCCCCTGAGATAAGGCTTCCGAACCAGTGCATCTTCGCACCTGTGTGATAAAGCGGAGGGATACAAAGGAAGACGTCCTCCTTGGTCTGACCGTGATGATTCTGCTCAACTCTTGCGGCGTGCATAAGGCTCTCGTGATTGTGCAGAATAGCCTTCGGAAAGCCTGTTGTGCCTGACGAGAAGTAGATAGCCGCATCGTCCTCGTCAGTTAGCTCTATGTACGGAGTAGTGCTTGCGCAGTTTGCAGTGAGCCTGTCATAATGCTCTGCAAATGACGGACAATTCTCGCCAACATAGAAAAGAAGTCTGTTCTTGCTTATCTCATCAGCTATCTCCTCAACTCTGCCGATAAACTCAGGGCCAAATACAAGAATATCCACCTCGGCAAGGTCAAGACAGTATTTTATCTCTTCAGGAGTGTATCTGAAATTCAGCGGCACTGCAAGCGCACCCGTCTTGAGGATACCAAAATAAATAGGCAGCCATTCAAGACAGTTCATAAGCAGAATACCCACCTTGTCACCCTTTTTTACCCCACGGGATAAAAGCAGATTGGCAAAGCGGTTAGCCTTTTCGTTGAAAACGCTCCAGGTTATCTCACGGCGATAATGACAGACTGGGTTAGGCTCGATAAGCTCATATTCCTTCCAAGTCACACGTCTGGTTTCTCTGATCTCAGGATTGACCTCTACCAGAGCAACATCGTTTCCGAACTCTCTTGCGTTACGCTCCAGTATCTCGGTTATAGGCATACAAAAACTTCCTTTCATAATTAAAAGCTTGAAAGCTAGAAAACTTAAAAGCTTAAAAGTATTCACAAACATATATGTTATTATTTTATCATATGATGACAAAAAAGTAAAGAGATTTAAAACAGAATAAGTGACAAAGTGAAAGATAAATAATTGTGGAGTTTTTACAGAAGAAAAGTGTTTGTCCCTACCTGAATTTGAGCGAATACTGTCAAAAAGATAACCGCCAAAAAAAGACAGCCCCACATGGGAGCTGTCCCTTAACTTAAAAAGTGTACCGTTTCAGATCTTATTCTTCTGACTTTTCTTCCTCTTTACTCGCCTCAGCCGCTTGCTGTGCCTTGAGAAGATCCCTGATCTCTGTAAGAAGCACTATGTCCACCGGTGGCTCTGCAGGCTTTTCAGGCTCTTCATGCTTGCCAAGTGACGCAAGCTTGTTTATGACCTTCATTATTACAAAAATAACGAACGCCATGATTATGAAGTTGATGACTGCCGTCAGAAATGCACCGTAGTTTATGTACTGATTTCCAAGCAAATGTATCTTGCCCTCTACGTCAGCGCCGCCTATACAGCCTATTATCGGGTTGATAAAATTCTCCGTAAACGACGTCACGATATTCTGAAACGCAGCACCTATGATAACGCCCACTGCCAAGTCCATGACGTTTCCTTTGAGAGCAAACGCCTTGAACTCATTTACAAACTTCTTGATAAAACCTTTTTTCTTCTCTTCCATAACGGTTACGACCTTTCGTTTTTTGTTCCGAGCCACGCTCTTATGGTCATTTTATCACATATTTTGACCACTTTCAATAGATTTTCTACAACATCCTACGGTTTTACATCGTTTCGCCCATATATGTTAATACACTGTAAATGCTTTGTAAACAAACATGAAAAGGTATTGCATTTCCCGAAACGGTATGCTATAATGATTAAGCTGTTTGAGTGAGGGACATGACGATGGGATATAGCCAAGAGGTAAGGCAGCGGACTTTGACTCCGTCATTCCGATGGTTCGAATCCATCTATCCCAACCAAAAACAAGCTAAATCGAACAAACATTGGGGTGTCGCCAAGTGGTAAGGCAACGGACTCTGACTCCGTCATTCCGAAGGTTCGAATCCTTCCACCCCAGCCACAAAAGACCGTAGATTTTTCTGCGGTCTTTGTTTTTTTATACATTCTTTCAGCAACCAAAAGAGAGGTTTTGTAGCTAAGTATATGTAAACATAAAAAACAAAATGTGAACAAAAACAATTCGGGATTGCGTGTTTACAAACCGGTAAAAACGTGTTATACTTAAAGTGCAAAAGGATTTCATCAAAGGAGGTCTGAAAAATGAAAAAGATAATAAACAGAAAAAATGCAGCGGCAGTGGCTTGTGCCGCTATGATGATATGTGCGGCAGGTGCTGTGCCTGACAGCGTGCTAAGTGTGAGTATGCCTGTGCAGGCTGCTGAAGCTGCGGAGCAGACAAGTCTGCCTCAGGTCACAGGGCTGACATCTAAAACGCCTGATATAAGCTCCATAAGACTTAGCTGGAACGCCGTGAATGGTGCGGACGGCTATTCTGTTGGAATGCGTTCAAAGGGTCAGTATCCTGAGATAGCAGACGTTACGGACACTACATATCTTGTTACAGGTCTGCCTGCGGCAACAAGGGAGAACTTCAAGGTAAGAGCCTATAAGATAGTGAACGGTCAAAAGGTCTACGGCGACTATTCAGTGAACTACAATTCCGCAACAAACCCACGCCCTATAAGCGGTCTTAAAGCTCAGACGGGCAATGCTTCTGTTAGCCTTTCATGGAAAAAAGTGGGCTGTTCAAACTATCGTGTCTTTATGCTGAAAAACGGCAAGTGGAAGCAGATAGCGCAGACGAATACAAACAGCTACACTGTCATAGGACTTGACGCAGGAAGCTATACATTTAAAGTAAGAGCCTGCAAGCGTGACGATAAGGGTGCAAATCATTACGGCAAATATTCGCAGGAGATAACGGCACAGGCTGTCATGGTGGACAAGGTCACCGGTCTGACCTCTAGGACTCCTAGCACAAGCTCTATAAAGCTTAGCTGGAACGCTGTGAGCGGTGCGGACGGCTATTCTGTAGGAATGCGTTCAAAGGGTAAATATCCTGAGATAGCTGACGTGAAAGGCACGACCTACACTGTCAAGGGTCTGCCTGCGGCAACAAGGGAGAATTTCAAGGTAAGAGCATATAAGATAGTAGACGGAGTTAAGATATACAGCGACTATTGTGAAAACTACAATTCCGCCACAAATCCAAGGAAGGTAACAGGAGTAAAAGCTTCTGACATCACCGCTTCGACCCTTGACCTTAACTGGAAGTCTGTAGGCTGTACAAGCTACAAGGTGTTTATCTACACAAACGGCAAGTGGAAGAACATAGCTTCATCTACGGTAAATTCCTGCGCAATAAACGGACTTTACGCAAAGACTACATACAGGTTCAAGGTAAGAGCCTGCAAGACGGACGATAAAGGTTCAAATCACTATGGCGCATATTCCGAGGAGATAACCGTCAAGACCCCAGACCACACTGTCGAGGTCATAAACGGCATGAGCTATGTTGACGGAGTGCTTTTGGCGAACAAAACATATTCCCTCCCTGCAAGCTATGACCCAAAGGGTCTGACCAAAGAAACATCGGCGGCATTCAAAAAGATGCAGACCGCTGCATATAAAGACGGCATAAGCCTGTGGGTATGCTCAGGCTACCGCTCTTATTACGATCAGAAGTACCTTTATGATATGTACTGCAACCGTGACGGCAAGGCTGCGGCAGACACATACTCCGCAAGACCCGGCTACAGCGACCATCAGACGGGCATGGCAATAGACGTAAACAACGCCAGCGACTCATTTAATGGTACAAGAGAAGCCAAGTGGCTTGCAAACAACTGTGCGAAATATGGTTTTATAATTCGTTATCCAAAGGGCAAAGAGGCTTACACCGGTTATCAGTATGAGTCTTGGCATATAAGATATGTAGGCACGCCTTTAGCACAAAACATAACCAACAGCGGACTTTCTCTTGAAGAATACTTCGGGATAACTTCGCAATACAAGGATTGACATATGGTTCAGACCGCTGTTCACAGGCATCTGTGGGC
>OIZE01000956.1_pt1 | contig 20148 bp, 23 predicted proteins | sample 1588421 | NCBI WGS metagenome assembly OIZE01 (sample SAMN03283251) | human gut metagenome | biome: human-associated habitat; material: feces | host: Homo sapiens | place: USA | collected 2013 | reverse complement strand
ATTATTTCACATCGGAAAGCTTTAACCACATAATGAGCAAATATAGCTCCAAAATACTCATTTAAACCCATAAAGGAGACAAATATGGTACTTGCAAATGATAACCGACCCAAAACATTCGATGAAATGGTCGGGCAAACCCATTTACTATCCTCTAACGGGATTCTTACCAACGCTTTGCGTATGACACCATTGCCATCGTTGATTTTCTACGGTCCGCCCGGAACGGGCAAAACAACGGCGTCTGAAATCATCGCAGCACAAAGCAATATGCCGCTTATAAAAATGAACGCAACACAGGCGTCCATCACAGACATCAAAAAATCGTTGCAAAAATCTACGGAGCAAACCCTGTTGTACCTTGACGAAATACAATATTTCAACAAAAAACAACAGCAGTCGTTGTTGCCCCTCATTGAAAACAATCAGATAACACTGATTGCTGCAACAACTGAAAATCCGTATCACGCTCTGTATGATGCCTTACTGTCAAGATGCGTTATATGCGAGTTCAAAGCAATTTCTGCAGAAAATATTGAAAAAAGACTTCACCAAATTTTGCAAAACAATAACTCGGTCAAAATCACTGATGACACAATCAATACAATTGCACACATTGCAGGCGGAGACATGCGAAAAGCAGTCAATACGCTTGAAATTACAATAAATTGCTATAAAAGCAAAACAACGCCAATTGATAAAACCGATTTGCAGAACATCCTACCGTCTGCATCCATGGCTGGCTTTGATACTGACGCAGACACGCATTACAACCTCATATCAGGCTTACAAAAATCAATCAGAGGTTCAGACCCTGACGCGGCAATATTCTATCTGGCACGACTCCTCGAAGGCGGAGACTTACTCTCCCCCTGTCGCAGACTTCTCGTCATCGCAAATGAGGATATTGGATTAGCCTATCCTGAAGCAATGTCTTTAGTATATACACTTGTACAGACAGCTAAAGAACTCGGCTTACCTGAAGCCAATAAACCATTAACTAATGCAGTTTTACTGCTTGCATTGGCACCGAAAGCATCAACAGCCGAACGCACCTACAATGCAGCTGCAGAAGATGTAAAAAATGGTTACGGCAAAATCATTCCGTCGTATTTACGAAATGCGTGTTCTAAAGGATACTTGTATCCGCATGACTATCCAAATCACTATGTAAAGCAACAGTATTTGCCCGATGATATTAAATCTCGTAAATACTATACGCCCGACACAAACGCGTTTGAACAAAACGCAGCAAAATATTGGAACGCAATCAAAGGAGAATAACATGAATAACTCATATAAATATTACATTCACGACAGAAAAAGCACTGCACGAATCCGCTTGTCCACATCTCTGATGTGGCTTGCGGGCATTGCATACATGACTGCTATAATCACTTTCTTATGTGAAACAGCAGGAGCATTGACGCAAATATTTGTTTTTGCAAGCTTTGTCAGTGCTGCCATAGCCTTTGCATCTGTTTATTCACTGCAAAATGTGCGAAACTCCCGTTTTGCAATTATCGGCTCAATAATTGCATTCACCCTTCTGACAATGTTTTTCATGGCAATTGCCAAAAACAATGCCGGTCGTACAATGAATGTCAACGACAGCACAACAATGATGACAATTATAGCAAATATGTAAAGAAAAGGTAGCAAAAAATATGTCTTCAATCATATCACTTATCGTATCTATTATATTAACGACAATAGGTGCAATCATATCATTTACAGCAAACACTATGACAATAATGTCCACAACCCTCATATCAACCGGCGTTGCAGCATTAGGCATCAGTGGAATATTCTTTATAGTTGTTGACAGACCTGAACCTGACGACTTTGATGATGATGACATAGGCAGGCTTATATACTATGCATCATGGTTTATTGCATTTCCCAGTCTTTTCATTTTTGCATATTGTGTAAATATCATGATAGCAACAGGAGATATCAATATGGAAATACAAACAGCTATAAAGACATTCAAGGCACTTACCAACTAACATCTCACACGAAAGGAGTGAATCTATATGCTGTCATTTACTCTATTCCTCACATCAATTATTACGCTTTTTAGTGGAATACTCATAGGATTTTTCTATCATAGTATCACACTGATTGCAGTAGCATTATATATACTTGCAACGGCGTGCTTTGGACTCAGCTGTATGGCATATGCAAACAAACACGCCAACGAGAAATATCAAACATTATTGACCATAATAGCTATATTAACTGCCGTTCTTACAGCAATATCTACTATAGGTCTAATACTGTGTGTAATACTGATGATAAAATCAAGCAACCCAAATACTGTCTTACACATATCTCACATTATAGCAAATATGTAAAAACATAACAAAGGGTGAAAAAAAAATGATAACATTTATCTGCACTATTATATTTTACATTTTAGGCATAACAAGCATAGTTATGGCATTTACGACAGGCACAATCACAATGATATGTGTGATTCTTCTGTCAATTGGCGTAAGCCTACTTGGAATCGGTGGTATCATTTTTAATTTCAAACACGATACAAACGACGATTCAGACCGAATATCAATAAGTTTAGCTTCTTTCGGAATTGGCTGTTCAATATTATTTATCGCCATTGCTCTCTCCGTAGGAGACCTAAACATATCAATGCAAGATGCCATAACAAAACTTATAAAACACATATAAATACAATTTATCAAAAAATAATTTACAAGGAGTGGCAAAAAAACATGACGTCAATTGTATTACTCATTGCATCACAAATAGCAATCATTATCAGCGTAATCATATCATCAATAACAGGAGTCGCAACAGTAATGTGCTCATTCCTTTTATCGACAGGTATCGCATTATTAGGCATCAGTGGCATTTTCTTTGTCGTCATTGACAAACCTAACAGTCTTGAGAATAATGCAATCTGTAAACCCTTATATTATATATCCGGATGCATTGCCGCCGTAGGAATCACACTTTCAGTACTTTATGCCAGTTTTATAATAGACACGGGCAATACTGATATATCGGCACAAGCAGCAATGCAGGAAATGATAAACCGTATAACAAACCAATAAAAAATAATAACACTAACGATAATAATAACGATAATTATCATTGCCATCACACTCATAACTCTAACAGCAAATATTATACTTACAACCACATCATAATATAAAAGAGGTGATTTCAAATGAACATTTTCAGACTTGACATCTTACTAAGCTTACTCTGTCTTATTACCCTGTCGCTATTCTTAGCGGCAAGCATACTTTACAGAGTCAGAAAAAAGCACGAAATAACGCATATAAACCAAGCCCTAATCATATCATGCGTTGCAAGCATTGCTTCGTTTCTATGCCTTATCACGGTAAGCATCATTACAGCTATAGGCTTTTCTCACGGTATGTATGATATGCACACAACTGTAACCGAAACAATAGATTATATAGGCAAAACGCCTGTCGAATCACAAATCCCCGCTGATTTGTCAAACAAGCTTGTAATCTACTACAAATTTGACTGTGCCGATTGTCATGCCGTATATGACGACCTCAAAAAAGCAACACAGGATTATGATGTCATATGGGTATCAACCCGCTCCAAAAACGGCAAGAAATTACGCAAAACATACCCTGTTGAATATGTCCCGACAGGCATAGCATTCAATTCAGACAAACAATATATATCATTTGTATTATATAAATCAGAAAATGGAAAAATTATCCTTGATTCGAGCAATCTTGACTTGCTTCTTAACCATATAAAATGATATAATAAAGATAACAAACTACGAAAGGAGACATAAAATGTCAGACTCACGCTATATCATAAAGCGTTCCGGCAAACAGGTTCCGTTTGAATCAATTAAAATCCGTAACGCTATTGAAAAAGCCAATGCCGAAGAAAAACGCATTGACGAAAAACTCAGTGATAGTGACATAAACGATATCGTAGAAATCATCACAGGCATCGTTTATACCACTAACAGGGCACTCTCTGTCGAAGAAATTCAGGACCTTGTTGAAAAAGAAATTTGCAAGAGAGCATACTCCGTATTTCTTCTTTTTCACGACTATCGTTACAGACATGCCGAAAGACGTAAAATGCAAGGCATTGACGCCAAAATTGCAGGCATTATCAATGTAAAAGTCAATCCTGACGGCTCAGTAAGCGGAGAAAACGAAGAAGTAAAGCAGGAAAACTCCAACAAAAACCCAACTATTCTTTCAGTACAGAGGGACTACATGGCAGGCGAATGGAGTCGTTACTGGGCAAACAAATATGTATTGCCTGAAGATATCAAAAAGGCTCACGAAGAAGGTATAATCCATTTTCATGACACAGATTACTTTGCTCAGGCAATGCACAACTGTGACCTTATCAATCTTGAAGATATGCTTCAAAACGGCACTGCCATCAGCGGTACACAAATTGACAAACCGAAAAGCTTCGCTACTGCCTGTACCGTAACAAGTCAGATTGCAGCCGCTGTTGCGTCATCGCAGTACGGCGGACAAACAATGACTCTCGCCCACCTCGCACCGTTCGTACAGGTTTCCCGTGACAAAATTTATAACCGTCTCAAAAAAGAGCTTACAGATGAAAATATCAATGTTACCGACGAACAGCTCAAGCATATGACAGAAAAGGAACTTCTCAAGGAAATACAGGCTGGCTGCCAAACAATACAGTATCAGCTCATCACATTGCACAGCACAAACGGACAAGCACCGTTCATTACACTCTTTATGTATCTTGACGAAGTTGACGAGTCTATGCGTGACGACCTCGCATTGATTATCAAGACAATGCTTGAACAGCGTATGCTCGGCGTCAAAGACGCAAGCGGTAACTATGTTACACCCGCATTTCCAAAACTCATCTACGCTCTTGACGAAGATAACATTCATCCTGACAGTAAATACTACTGGCTTACTGAACTTGCAGCAAAATGCACAGCCAAAAGATTAGTGCCGGACTACATCTCAATAAAAAAGATGAAAGAATATAAGAATGGCGACACGTATCCCTGTATGGGTTGTGTTGACGGTCAGGAAGTCATCACATATAAATATCATAATCATATTTACACTGAATCATTCGAAAAAACGTGGTACAGGCTCAGTAAATATTTTGACATTAAACTTCAGCCAAACGGCAAAGATTTCGTAATGAAAACACCCGGCGTCAAAATCTATGACCAGATGAAAGGTTTTGTAGCAAATTATGGTATTATCAAAAATCACACCTCAGACTGGCTCAGACTCACATTCTCAAACTGTCGTACTATCACCTGCACGCCTGACCACCCATTTGAAACAACTGACGGACGCATTGTATTTGCTAAAGACTTAACAGAAAATGACAAAATTGCAAGCAACACATCTGTTGATTACAACGTAAGCCAGAGTGTTCGTAATAAAGACACAATTCATATCAAAAATGTTGAATCATTCACCAAAAATGATTTCAGTTATGATGTAACAACAGAAAGCGAGCATTTCACTGTTTCAGGAATTTACAGTCATAATTGCAGGTCATTCCTTACACCTGACAGATTTACTGATGCAGGCTTAGGAAACATCGCCAATGCCAAAAACTATGACCCTCATAAGCATAAATATTACGGCAGATTCAATATGGGCGTTGTAACAATCAACCTTGTTGATGCAGCTTGCTCATCAGGTCGTGATATGGACAAATTCTGGAACATTCTCAATGAGCGTCTCGAACTGTGTCACAAGGCACTCAGACTTCGCTATGAACATCTTCTCGGCACACCGTCAGATGTTGCTCCGATTCTTTGGCAAGACGGCGGACTTGCTCGTCTGAAGCACGGCGAAACCATTGATAAACTTCTTACAGACGGCTACGCTACTATTTCACTCGGCTATGCAGGTCTTGCAGAATGTGTTTATTATATGCTTGGCGAGAGCCACACTGAGCCTCGCGGCAAAGACTTCGGTATCAAAGTAATGCAGGCACTCAATGACGCTTGCAACAAATGGAAAACCGACGAAAACATTGATTATTCAGTGTACGGGACCCCGTTGGAAAGCACTACGTATAAGTTTGCGAAATGTCTGCAAAGGCGTTTCGGCGTAATTGAAAACGTAACAGACCACAATTACATCACGAACTCATACCACATCAATGTCAGACAAAACATCAATGCATTTGATAAACTCACAAAAGAAGCCGAATTTCAGGCTCTCTCCCCCGGCGGAGCAATCAGCTATGTTGAAGTACCTGACATGCAGGATAATATTCCTGCAATACTTGCCGTAATTAAGCATATCTACAACACGATTTTGTATGCCGAACTGAACACAAAATCTGACTTATGTGAAAAATGCGGATACGACGGCGAAATCAAAGTTGTCAAGAAAAACGGTAAACTTATCTGGCGTTGTCCGAAATGCGGCAACGAAGACCAGAACACCATGCATGTAACCCGCCGTACCTGTGGCTATATCGGCACACAGTATTGGAATCAGGGACGCACGCAAGAAATAGCCGACAGAGTATTACATCTCTGATAAAACACAAACAGGCGGTCACAACAGACCGCCTGTAATCATAATAAAGGACCGAATAAAATGATACCTGATAAATGGAAAAGATATATCTCAAACGAAGCAATAAGCATTGCAACAGATGCTATAGCCTCGTACGATTATTATACCCGACAGGGCATCTGCGTATACCCACCTAAAGAAAAAATTTTCAATGCCCTGTTACACACTCCGCCTGAAAATGTAAAAGTCGTGATACTTGGTCAAGACCCGTATCATGAACCCAATCAAGCTATGGGCTTATCATTTTCAGTGCCTAATAACACACCGTTGCCGCCGTCACTGCAAAATATCTTCAAAGAACTTGTGGACGATATTAAATGCCCGTATCCGGCATCAGGCAACTTAACAAAATGGACAAAAGAAGGCGTTCTCCTTTTAAACACTGTATTAACAGTTGAAAAAGGCAAAGCCAACTCACACAAAACCCTTGGATGGGAAAAATTTACATCGGAAATCGTCAAAGCCTGTCTCAGTTTCAATCAGCCGATTGTATTTCTTGCATGGGGACGACAGGCAATCAATCTCATAAAAGATTGCAGCGAACAGGTAGAGTGTCATAACGATTATGTCATCTGTTCAACCCATCCGAGTCCCCTATCGGCAAACAAATCATCAAAAAATCTTCCATCATTCATCGGACGACACCCGTTCTCAAAAGCAAACGAATTTCTCGTACAAAATAACATAACGCCAATTAACTGGCAACTGTAACAAAGGAGTACAAAAAAAACAATGAAATATTTAATAGTCGGTCGCAGCTGCGTCGGAAAATCAACATTAGCACAAAAGCTTGAAATTGCAGGACTCAAAACCGTAAAATCCTACACTACACGCCCCAAACGTGACGATAAAGACAATGACCACATCTTCATTACGCCTGAAGACGCCAAATCATTCACGGACCGTGTCGCAAGCACAACAATCAACGGCTACGATTATTTCGCAACCCGCGAACAAATCAAAAATTCTGACATTTATGTCATTGACCCTATCGGAGTGTACAAAATCTGCGAACATATGCCCGACACTGAATTTGCACTGATTTATATTACGGCAAAGCCTGAAACAAGTCGAACATTTGCTCTCAATCGAACCGAAAACACTACAGACAATGAAAGCAAAGATACAGTCTATGACGCTCGCAGAAAAGACGAAGACGCTGAGTTCACGGATTTCGAGCAAAAGCTTGCCGATAACAAAAATCTTCCTGATAACATTGTCATGACATATCAGTTTGAAAATCAGTTTACACAGGAATGTATTACAGGCTATGCGGCCGCAATACTCAATCAGCACGCAAAGCATAAGCATATGGAACAGCTTATAAAGGAAATGATTGACGCGGGTCGCATGAGAATTGACAAGGACGGTGATATCCTGTGCAAAATAGAGGACGACGACGGCAACCCCGTAGACTCAAAAGTAGATGTCGAACACTTTGCAACAATTATTCTCGGCTCCGATAGCAACTTCCATGTATTTATGAACGAATGGCTCGAACTCTATAAAATTTAATACAAATAACAGCCTATGTGAACGCATAGGCTGTTATCAAAGGATGTGATAAATTATGAAAATTCTCATTGACGGCGACGCTTGCTCTAAAAAAGACACAGTTATAAAGCTTGCCAAAAAGTACAACATACCCGTACATATCTATTGCGATGTCAACCATAACATCGACGATGATTATGCTGATGTCTTCATTGTTGACTGTGAATCCAATTCCGCCGATTTCGCAATTGCCAACCACATCGAAGCCGACGATATAGTTGTTACAAACGATATCGGACTGGCAACAATGGCGATGGCAATGCGTGGACGACCGATAAACAACTACGGCACAATCTACACAAGTCGTAATATCGGTAAATACATAAATCATAAATATATGATAAAAGCAAGCATTCGCAAACAGCGAAATACAAACCATCATTCAAATCTACCGAAAAATCCAAAGCCCAAACAGTCATTTTACGCATCACTCTTATACTTAATCCGTAAAACCCGCAAACAAGATATGCAATATCAGGCTTCATAATCAAAAAGCCTCTGCCAATGACAGAGGCTTTACTTTTTTTACAAAGACGCCTTGATAATCAACGCGGCTTGCTGTATAATGTTATTCTTGCAGCATAAAACTGTAACCAACACTGTTATGACAATAAGCATCGCAACAATAACAAATTCCGATATATTGCTCGTACGATACAGTTTGAGTATATGCAGTCGTTTCACCTTCGCATTACCATAATACCGATACTGCGATATAGGATAAAACCAACACACACCCGCTCTACTGAAGCTATCCCAAAACAGGTGTAACACATAGCCTAAAAACAGCCATATGAAAATCTTCTGCCATATACACGGCAGAAAAAGCAATGCACAAATCCATATGGTATGTGTCCATGTCCGATGCTCAACAGGTATATGAACCCATCGACCGAGCATCGAGGTAGTTGAATCTATATCAGGCAATAATGTTCCAAGCAAGAATAAACCTACAGATATAGCAAGAATCAACCACGGATTCAAGTTACAGGGATGTACCAAATCCGCAATCATATGTTTAGTAACATTATGTACTTCCTTTGCATATACACCTGTATAGCAGGTGTTAACAGCAAAAAGTCCTTCAACAAGAAGTACACCCGAACACACATTTGAAATTATATGGTCACGCCCAAGCATAAGCTCGACTCCTTTCCGCATTATTTTATAAGAAAAGTATAACACATATAACCTGATATATCAATATTTATTGTATAAAAAAATACAACCGCTCCCCTCTTATCGCGGTTGTATCGAGTATATTCCGAAAACGGCAAAGATTGCCGTGGATGTTAAAAATAAAGGAGTGTTCTATATGACAAAAGCAAAAACTCAAACAACCGACACTACAGATGAACTCGGCGGTTTAAACCCCGAAGAATATACATTTTATGCCCAGAATGTTACTTATTGCGACGCAGACGAAAGTTTGCTGGACGCCATGAACGCATGGGGCAAGGACAACTAAAAGAAAGGAAACTTATCATGAAATTTAACGAAACCCTTATGTCAATCGTCACAAAAGACATCAAAAACAACCACGTGCCGCTTCTCTTAGGAGAACCGGGCATCGGTAAATCCAGTTGGGTAAAAGCCCTTGCTCATGGAATGCACACTAAGTGCTTCTCCGTAGCCGTTAATCAAATGGCAGATAAGGCTGACCTGACAGGTGCAAGAACAGTCACAAAGACTGATGCAAACGGAAATGTTGACGGCGAACAACTATTCTTTCCGCATATGTCAATCAATCGTGCGATTGAATATGCGAACAGTCATCCAAGAGAAACACCTATTCTCTTCCTTGATGAAATCAACAGAACAAGTGCTGATGTAACAAGTGCTGTCCTCTCCCTCATTACTGACAGACGCATCGGCAACAAAGAACTGCCAAACAATCTGCGTATTATCACAGCAGGTAATGATAAGGGTAATATTACAGCTCTTGATACGGCAAGTATTACAAGATTTACATTGTTGCGTGTTGAGCCTGATGTTAACACATACTTAGCTCTTGACCCCAATCTCAACGAATGGGTACGCACGACTTTACAGCAGCATCCCGAATGCATTTTCTGCAAATCCATCACAGTAGCTGCAACTAACGGCGACGATGATGATGACAAGGACGATGAAACATTTGATATCGAAGAAATCCTTGACTCAGACTCTGATATGATGCAGATGTCAACACCAAGAACCATCACATCTATCAGCGATTTTCTCAACGAATGCTCTACACAGGAGCTTCAGGAGTATCTCTCCGAAACCGTAATCGTAAACGGAGAAACAAAATCCGTATTACAGGAAATCCTTGAGGGTCACATTGGTCAGACGAATTTCACAACATACCTGCTGAACGAAATCACACAGGGTATCATGACATCGCCTACGACAAACGCTGCCAATACAGTCGGTAAACCAGCCGTGTATGACCAGCTTAAATCATGCACAAACATGACAACCCTCAATGACGCAATCACCCAGATGAGTGACAACGATAAATCAGGCTGTCTGGTATATGCCCTCTACGAAAAAGAGGATAACGACGCACTCATTCGTGCTCTTGCGACACAGGTTCCAAAGCTTGAAAAAGACGACACTAAGATGCTTATGCAGCTTGCAAGCACAGACAACCTTGACGAAGAAAACATCAAAACATTCATTGACACAGGTTCACCGCTTGCAAATTCACTTAAAATGCTCTTCGACATGTAAGGAGTTTTTATATGAAAATTAAAAACCAGAAACCATCGGATTTAAATTCGGTATATAAGCCAAAAATTAAAGGTGATTACAATCCCGTCGAATACATTAACGACACAATTACCAAAACAATATTTACACCAATTACGCCAAACGCCACTGTCACTATTACAGATGACAGTGGTAACAACGTAACGGAAGCTGAAGTCACAAACAAAATTGTAAACTGTCTCGGTGACGCGGTGCATCCCGATGACGAAAATTTTGTCAAAGAATTATTTTGCAAAACACTCATTGACTATCAAAAAACAAACATGACCGTCAATGAAACATTTGCCGTACAATCAGGCATTAAAGCAAATTTGCCGATGCCGTCACCTACAATGATATACACTCCTGCGATTGACATCATTCCTGTATGCAAGAATTTCCTTGCGGGAAATGCAGCCTATGATGAATTATTTGCAACATTCGCATTTTACACGAGATGTAATGCATCAGGCTTTTACTTCGCAACAGAAAGCGACTTTAATGATTTCAAAACATTTGTCAAAACAAGCGTTGTGCCAATGCAGAGCATGCTGTCGCCGGAAACAATTCAGTACCTGAATGACTTTGACAAACTCAAGCTTGACGGTTTGACAGAAAGTCTTAAAATCCGTGTTGATGATAATGACGGCAATGACGAATATTCATTCCCTCGTATATTAACAAAATTACTCAACACATACGGACCAACTGTCTCCCCTACCTCATTCGGCGTATTACCGTTTTCAATGGGAGAACATTTCTCACCGAAAAATATCATATTCGTCAACATTGACGCTCACGCTCATGCAACAGCTGTACAAATCAAAAAAGAATGGGAGCTTATTGAGAAATCACTGAAGCTTCCCATCAAAATGATTAAAAACGGTAAGCTCACCAAGCTCACGGCAATGGCAAGAGCTGCGTCAAAAGCTGCAGGTGCTGCTGCAACAGCAAAATCAAACTCAATACAGCAGGTATCACGAGCAATCAACAAGCGTTTTCGCAAAAGCAGACCAAGTCGCAAAAATTACGCAGAAATGCTTCTCAAAGTCATCAAGAAAATGTCATTTGTGGGACAGTCACAAAATATCTTCAAAATGGCAAAGAACACATTCAATAAACCGAGTCGCCGTGACCCTGACAGTGCAGATTTGCCCGGCAAGATTCTCAAAATTGCATATAAGCCTGATATTCATATTTATCTCGATACATCAGGCTCAATCAGTGAACCTGACTATCAGGCTGCAATTAAGACTTGCATCAGCATTGCAAGAAAACTTAATGTGAACCTGTACTTCAATAGCTTCAGTCATATTATGTCACAGACAACACTTATCAGAACACAAGATAAGTCACTCGCTCAGACATATGCTGCGTTTCAGAAAATACCAAAGGTTCAAGGCGGTACAGACTACGCTCAGATTTGGGCATTTATCAACAAAAACCCAAAGAGATGTAAAGAACTCAGTCTGATTATAACCGACTTCGGCTATTATGCACCGAACCAGTATATCAAACACCCGAAAAACTTATATTACATGCCTTGTGCAAACATCAGCTGGAAAACATTGACAAAAGACGCAGAAATGTTCTGCAACACAGCTGAGCACAACGACCCGTTTATTCGCAAGCATATATTGATGTAAAAAGAGAGTGATTTACTGCTCTCTTTAAAAAAAGAAAAGGAGTAAATCATGGGATTTTCAAATTTTACAAATAACAATTCAAATGGCGCAACACCGCCGTCAAACGGCGGCGGTATGCCGACATCGCCTCTGATGCAGGAAGATTTCGACATCATGGACTGCCTTATAAATTATAACGAAAAGTACAAAACAGCAGGGCCTGCCATGTACCGTGAAAAAACAGTACAGCAGACAATTGCCGTACTTATCGGTATGTTAAAGCCTAACCCACTTCTTTGCGGTGCGGCAGGCACAGGTAAAACAAAAATCGCTGAGGATATAGCGTACAGACTCGCAAACAATGATGCATTAATTCCTGACAGTCTCAAAGGCTATACAATTTATGAACTACCTTTGTCAAACATCGTAGCAGGCAGTTCTTTCGTAGGACAGCTTGAAGCCAAAGTAAAAGCTATTATTGAGTTTTTCGAGGATTCCTCAAACAAAGCAATTCTATTCATTGATGAAATTCATCAGCTGAGTTCGGGAAATCCGACATATGATAAAATTGCACAAATCCTCAAGCCTGCTCTTGCACGAGGCGATATTAAAGTCATCGGTGCAACGACACTTCAGGAAGCCAATAATCTCAACGATGACCCTGCATTTAACAGACGATTCAGCCGAATCATTGTTGATGAACTTTCACAGGAACAAACGCTCGATATTATCAAAAACCTCACACCGAAGCTTATTCAAAATTACAATAATAAAATTACAGTCGCAGATGACGTTCTCGCTCAGATTGTCAAGCTTGCCGACCACTATAAGCGTTCGGGTTCACATCGTCCCGATAATGCAATTACGCTCCTCGACAGAGCTATGGGTGATGCTATTGTCAAGCGTCATGCTCAGGAAATCAAAGCTCAGCAGACAAACAATCAGCAAATGATTGCTGCATTCAAAATGATGCCATTGATTCCGTTGTCAGAAAGTCAGGCTAAAGCAACTGCCGTCAGACTCATGACGGGCTTTAACGAAAAGACCGAGCTGAATGTTGATGAACTTACAGCGTCCCTTGCCCGTATCAAAGGACAGGACGAAGCTGTTCGTAAAACAATACAGATGCTCCGTGAAAAAGACGCAGGCTGTACAGACCCCAACACACCGTTGGCATTATTGTTCACAGGACCGTCGGGCGTCGGCAAAACCGAGGTTGCTAAAATCATTGCACAGAATCTTACGAACACTAAGCCGATTGTCATTAACATGACAGAGTATCACTCCTCTGCAAGTATTAACCGCATTATCGGCTCACCTGCAGGCTATGTCGGCTCAGACTCACACGCCGAATTACCATTCGATATTCTCGAAAGTAACCCCTATCAGGTTATCATTCTCGACGAGTTCGAAAAAGGCGACCGTGCTGTACAAAGATTATTCATGCAGGCATTCCACGACGGCTATATCAAGACAAATCGCGGTAAAATAATCGACTTCTCAAAAGCAATTATCATCGCAACCACAAATGCAGGCTACACAACCCGTGCAACAAATATCGGTTTCAACGAAGATACAACAACGCCGACAAAAGAACAGACGGTAAAGGAACTTTCAAAATGGTTCGATATCGCACTTCTTAACAGATTTTCCGACATTGTTCCGTTCAATGAAATCACAAAAGATATTTACTGCGAAATCCTCAAAGAAAATTACATTGTTGAAAACGACCGCATTCGTACCATCAATCACCGTGCCAAGACGCCTGATACCTTATCAGACGATGACGCAATGAAAATTACTGATGAAACTTATGTACCGGAATTCGGTGCAAGACCTGCAGCGAAAGCTGTCAGAAAATATATTGCATCGTTAATATTATAATCATCATACCATTGATGAGAAAGGACGTAAAAACATGCCTATCAATCTTACCAATATATCTGCAAATCAGCCTGTAATCTATGCACCGAACTGGTTCGACTCAAAAATCACGGGCAAAGGCAAAACAAGAGGTCTTCTCTGTATAGATAAAAACCCCAATATGCTTCCGGCTGATACACCTGAAGCATTCAGCCTGCCCTGTACAAATCGTAAGCGTACCATGCGTAACGGCAACATCGAGATATCTGTATTTCCGATGAACATATACACTGATGATAGCTACAATATCTTGAAAACACTGCCAATTCCTGACAGAAAGCTTATGTGCTTAGCTGCGACAAACAACAAAAACAAAATATATTTCAATATCGCTGCGAATAGCATCGCAATTGAAAAAACAGATGTCACATTCACACAGGCCAATCAGAGTACAAAAACAACATCGACAATCGAATACCGACTTGAGATGTATGTAACAAACGATACTGATACAGTAACAACAAATGCTGATGAAATCGGTAAGTATTCAAGTTGGACTGTTACCACGGCGGATGTATCTCAGTCAGGCAGTATCTGTTTGTCATGCAAAACCTGCAACCCCGTCAAAACCATAAATAGCATCATTTCATCAATGAGTGCAATACCGTGGAAAGCAAAAGAAATCAATGACTGGGTACAGAATCTCTCTGCATACGAAATCGTTTGTAAGCAAAGCGAACTTTGGCAGACACAGACGGCGAAACATATTGCCGCTCTTGCAGCAGCTGTTGTAAACAGCAATGTATGCACGCAAGATTACAGAAATATGATATTTGTATCAGAAATCAGACGACTTGAGGGATACGGCATCTCACTTGATATCTATAAAGATATCTACGATTGCCTCAAAAAGCATTTCTCAGAAAAAGATGTGTCATTTTTCTGTAAACAGAACTTGAATCTGTTGATGTCGGATACGCTCAATCATCTTGAATTACAGAAGTCAAGTCTTCAGCATATCAACACTCCGCAGAATGACACATTCAACTGGACCCCGTATTCGCCCGAACAGAAACTCGCTATTAAAAGCGAAGCACCGCTCGTTCTTGTACAGGCAGGTGCAGGCACAGGTAAGTCGCACGCCATTCTCGGACGTATTGATTATATGTGCAATATCGGTATCGACCCTAAAGATATTATGGTATTGTCATTCACAAACGCCGCTGCCGATAACATCAAAGCAAAAAACCCAAATGTGCATTCGATGACAATTGCTCGTATGATTCACACAATCTACGAAGCCAACTTCCCTACTCATATGTTATCGTCAATCGACACAATCAGAAACGCTATCGACATCTATTACCCAAATTTTGATACAAGACCCACATATATCAGCGATTTCAAACGCTGCCTCACGGCTATCATCAAAAATGACAGTAACGCTTTCACGCGTACAAATAACTTCATTGAAGAACACTATGATGAGGTTATGGATATCCTTGATACAATCAAGCAGACATCCCTCGAACTCGAAATCATTATCTGCTACCAGAGTATCGACAAGCTCAACGAGCCTGCTGAGGTCGCATCAAAATATCTCATCATTGACGAAGTACAGGATAACTCAATCTTTGAGTTCATTTATACTCTCAAATATGTCGATAAGCATAAGGAATCACTCTTTATCGTAGGCGACAGCTCACAGACATTATATGAATTCCGTGCATCAAATCCAAAGGCTTTGAACATCATGGAATCATCAGGCGTATTTGAAACATTCAGATTGCAAACAAACTACAGGTCAAAACAGGACATCCTCACATTCGCCAATGTATTACTGCGTAACATCGAAGCAAATCAATTTGCAAACATCCAGCTTCACGCAAACTCACTTGCAAAGATTACCAAGACAAGCTTTCAGAAGAACGTTAAGCTCAAATATTGTCAGTTACGCAAGCAGAGCGATTTCCGTGATATCTTCGATTCACTTATGACTCAGCATGTTAAGCGTTATATTGACGGCAAAATGAAGTACAACGAACCTGTTGCGTTTCTTGCTTATAAGCGAGACACTATCAATCGAGTGCAGACATGGCTCAAGGACCATTATCCTGACAAAAAGATTGCAAATCTTGTGCCTGACAGATTGAGAAATCAGACGCTTTTGTCGAATTTCATCAAAAATTACTGGGACGAAGCCAAGTTTATGCCGACTCAGACAATTGTCACAGATATCGGCAGAGAAATCAAATTGAAACTCGGCTATATCAACCGTAAAAATTCGGCAGTTGCTGAACAGCTTGCATTGAAAGCTATCTGTGATTGGCAGGCTCATGCCGACCCGATTGTTAACGCATGGCTCAAACAGTATGCAAACGGTCAGCTCACAAAGGACGAAATCCTGAACATGATTAAAGAGGACATGATTTCCTATGAAATCAATACAAATGCTATCAAACAGAGTGTTCTGTCGGCTAAGAATGAACAGAATAAACAGCAGAACATTGATGACGCTGATTTTATTCTCTCTACAATTCATTCAGCCAAAGGTCTTGAGTTCCCAAATACAGTTGTCATTTACAAAGATGAGAACAATATGGGCGAAGAAGAAAAGCGTATGTACTATGTAGCGCTCACAAGAGCAATGCAGTCGGAATTTATTCTTGCATACAACACGGTTAAATCTCCACAGATTGAAGCTGATTACAATGCAATTATCAATTCTCTCTCGCAACCGGCTAAACCAACACCATAACAGGGGCATTTTGCCCCTGTTTTTTTCTCCACCCGATAGATTGCTGAGGACAAAGATGTCCTTACCACTGCTTCGCAGTGTCGAGGGGAGTTTCAAAAATTTCAGGAGGAATGTACAAATGAAAAACCTTTACAAGAAAAAGAAGAGAATCAACAAAATCCTCAGCATCTTCTATGCGATAGATGTACTTTGTTTCTTTCTGCTCGTAGCAGCAGCGTCAAGCATTGAACATACCGATGTAACGCTTGAGTATGTTGTAACGATACTTTCGATTCTGATGATATATGCAGGTTTCGTTGGTATTACAGCGGCAGCTGTACATACTGCAAGAAGAATCAACCGTATGATTAAATCAAGGCATACGGCAATTTCTAACAGACTACACGCTGCGCTTGAAGAATAAGACGAAAAAGACAACCGTGTTACCCACGGTTGTCTTTTTTTTATATTAAAATTAAAATTTTACTCGTCTGCATCATATTCGTCAACAAGCACAAGCTCATCATTCTGCATCATATAAATGCCCGGAACCTTAATAACTCCGTTATTAAAAATCATACTCACAATATATGTAGATGTGAGTGGATTTTCCGTAATAAAATCAATCTGGGCAGACTCTTTCTCGGCAATATACGACACAATGTCGGCAACCTCATCACAGTTGCATTCAACACGAATCACATCATTCGCCGTCAAATCAAATACAGACAACGCATAATCATTATGCGTATAAGTATCCACAAAATCTCTTACGGCAGAATAACCGAAATCCGAGCCTTCGAGATTTCCCGACCAAATATTATTACCGTCTGCAGTCAATGCTTTCGTATAGCTCATCAAACGCACATCCTTTCAGGCACAATGCCGTTTACATACACGGGCTTTCTATTATCATCACTTTCTATTTTAAACGCAAAATACTCATTGCGTTTAATAACAAAAATACCATATGTACATATCACATCACCGGCTGTATAACGCTCAGCATTATCAATAAACAACATCTTACGACCTGTTGTCAATGATATCTCAGGGTACGGTATTCCCAAATAATCACAACTGTCCGACCCAATCTGTATGGTCATTTTTGCAACAGCAAACATCTCATCATACTGAAGACACAATCCGTCGATGTCTTTCCTGCCCGTTCTTGCCAATATCTTTGTTACAAAGATATTATTGTCGCAACCGCAGATAACATCATCAATTTTAATTTTTGCCTTCAGTATACCGCTTTGATTTCCATAAGACAGTAAAGAATACGGTATCCACATACCGAACGGATACGGAAAATGTATGCTTCCGCATATAGATTTCTCACTGTTTCTCTGCATAATTACTCTACCCCATTTACATTATGACACTTAGCCGACAACACATCTGCAAGAACGCGTGCTTTTAATTTACGATTAGCTCTAAAACCATACACAACAGGCATACCGTCTATGTACACTCTTACAAGCACTGCCATATCATCAGCTACATTGATAATCTCAACCTTTGAATAAGGACATTTGAATAAAACATACGGTCGATTACCATTAACAGCAACCGACATACCGTTTTCATTAAGTGACACATCTGTGTCTATACCGCCTTGAACATCGGAACCCGATAACAAATGACACGGAATTATATGCAATAATGCACCATAATTAAACACAATTGGGGCGGGCTTTGTCATTAACATAACTATTGCCGCAATAATTATAACTCCGCCAAGTGTCAAAAAGCCAACAGCCTGATAATTCCACAAAATTAAAAGTACTGCACAAACAGATACCACACCGAGACACGAAAGTGCTAAAATAAATAACGGTCGCCTCAACTTATATCACCTACTTTACGACAATCGGTGTTAATGTTGTGTAAAATATCAAATCCTGTACTGTATAGAAAATACCTACACCCATACAAATTATGCCAATAATCAGCATTATAATACCTAATTTACGCATATTACCACCATAGTATATAAAACACAAACAGACCGAAGATAAATCTTCGGTCCGACATTTATATCAAATTACTCTGCATTTCTAACTGCATCTTTAAACGACTTACCGGGCTTAAATTTAGGAACAGTCATTGCGGGAATCGTAATTGCCTCACCTGTCACCGGATTAACGCCTGCGTGCTCAGCACGGTTTGCTGTAGTGAATGTACCAAAACCTGTAAGTGAAACGCTATCGCCTTTCACAAGAGCTTCAGTAATAATATCCTGACCTGTATCCATCAGCCTTGACAGTGCTGCCATCGACGCAACATCAGTATCACATCTTGATTTGAGTTCTTTTAAAAATTCAGTTTTGTTCATTGTTATTAAACACATCCTTTATCAGATTACACTTATTATATCACAAAAATACCCATAAATCAATACTTTTCGGAAAAAAAATTAAACAATATTTTTCTCACGCAAACGCCTGTTTGAGTTCTTAGATGCTGAAAATTTCAGCACAAAATAATCATCTACAGTCTTGCCTTTATCGCTGTTAAATTGCACAGGATGACCTTTATGCTTTTGTGCATAAAAAAGTCCGAAACCTGCCAAAGACACATTATGTCCCTTTGCTAACTCATCGAACATATTATCAACGATAGCGTCATACACTTCAATCACAATCTGCTCATGAATTCCGCATCTGCGTGCGACATCGGCTAAAAACTGTTTTTTTGAAACACGAGCATTTCGCATATCAACATTTCCCCCATTCTGCAAATTTAACAAATAGACGCCGTATTACCGACTTGTCTACATAGATAGTATACACCATAATTGCACAAAAATCAATATTTACGCAAAAAAGAATTCCCATATATCGCACCAAATAACGGCTATATATGGGCATTCTTTTTTATTTTAGTAAATTTTTCGCATTTTTTTATTCATATTATATTCCCTCAGACATAAAAATGCTCCACTACAAAATAAAGCCTCTGCCGACACAGCAGCAGAGGCTTTATTATTTTGCTTTTTAAAATTCAAAATCAGGACCGTCACCGGTTTTCTGATGCAAGCCCGCCCGACGTT
>OIZE01000951.1_pt1 | contig 20239 bp, 16 predicted proteins | sample 1588421 | NCBI WGS metagenome assembly OIZE01 (sample SAMN03283251) | human gut metagenome | biome: human-associated habitat; material: feces | host: Homo sapiens | place: USA | collected 2013 | reverse complement strand
CGGAGCATGAAGGGCTGCCTACCGTAGCCTACTTTGCCGACAAATGCTGCTATTCGCCTAAATATTTCGGAGAATTAGTCAAGACAGAGACAGGCAAAACCGCCAAAAGTATGATCAACGACCGACTGCTTTCGGCTTCCCGCCAGCTGCTTGTAGATGAAACCTTAAGGATTTCACAATTATAAAGAAGATAGAGTTAAACCTTCAGGCACGATTTGCGTCTAATTCTTAGATGATGGTGTTTAAGCACCCATCGCAATTTTGGTATTATAAAGTTTTAATTTGTAGCTTATGAAAAGAATTTTGCGAATCTTAATGATTGCCATTTGCTGCATGGTTTCATGCAATATGGTGGCGAATGCGGGCAACAACAAGCCTATCTCTGTAAATGCACTTCCTGCCAAGGTCCAGACCTTGCTCAGCCAGCATTTCAATGATCAGAAGGTGATGCTTGCTACGATTGAGTCGGGCGTTGTCAGCAGAAGCTATGATGTGGTTCTACAGAATGGCACGAAGCTGGAGTTCGACAAAAAGGGAAATCTTACAGAGGTCGACTGCAAGCAGGACATCGTGCCAGCCCAGCTGATTCCGCAAGCCATCAGGAATTACCTGAAAGATAATTATGCAGGACTATCAGTAAAAAAGATTGAAATGAATAAGAATGAATATGAGGTAGAACTGGTTAACGGATTGGATTTGACCTTCAACAAGCATTTCCAATTAATTGATATTGACTGATTTAAACTAAATCCATTCATCTGATGATCCCCACCTACTTGGGTGACCTTCATCAGATGCCCCCACCAACTTTCCGATTTCAGCATGAATGAAGATTCGGATAGTAGATGGGGCTTTTTTTTGACTCAGAGAAAGAATATCACCTTTTTTTACATCTTCCAAACAGTCACTTACAGTCGATTAAAACGAAAGTTAAAACGGATAAATCTTGTTAAACAAATCATCTTTTACCACTTATGTTCATACCTTTGCACCCAAATTTATAATCAAAAAAGGGATATTTTATGTTCACATAAGGATAATTCCTTAATGTAAAAAGGATAATACAAAGGATAATTCCTTAATGTAAAGAAGGATAATATTTTAATTTAATAAGAGAAGTTATATGAGAGAAAATTCGGAAAGTTCAGTAGCCTGCCATCATCGAGTAGGCTTCCTGGGATTGCTCATCACTCTGGGCATTGTGTTTGGAGACATAGGTACATCCCCACTCTACGTGATGAAAGCCATCCTGCACACGGGTGAAGCCATCAACGAGAGCACCATCCTGGGTGCATTGTCGTGCATCATCTGGACACTCACCCTGCAGACCACCATCAAATACGTATGTGTGGCACTGCGTGCCGACAACAATGGCGAAGGAGGCATCCTCGCCCTCTACGCCCTGTTGCGCAAGATGAAGAGAAAATGGATTTACTTATTGGCCATCATCGGTGCCAGCACCTTGCTGGCAGATGGAATCATCACCCCTGCCATCACGGTTACCACTGCCATCGAAGGACTCGAAAGCATCAGTCCCCACCTGCCAGTCATCCCCATCACACTGGGCATCATCACCATCATCTTCTTTGTGCAACGCTTTGGCACAGAAAGCATTGGCAAGTCGTTCGGAGTATTCATGCTGATATGGTTCCTGCTGCTGGGCGTAACGGGAGCTTTCAGCATCACCTCTTACCCATTGATTCTGAAGGCCTTCAACCCCTACTATGCTGCCATGCTGCTGGCAAAATCGCCAGAGTGGTTCCTGATTCTGGGTGCCGTGTTCCTCTGTACCACCGGTGCTGAGGCTCTTTACTCCGACCTGGGTCACTGCGGCAGAAAGAACATCACCATCAGCTGGCTTTTCGTAAAGGCCATGCTCATCCTCAACTATCTGGGTCAGGGAGCATGGGTGCTGAACCATATCCAGACAGCCTCCTCCGTGAATCCGTTCTTTTCCATCATGCCGCAGAGCATGCTGATTTTTGCCATCATCATGGCCACGGGTGCGGCAATCGTTGCCAGTCAGGCACTTATCAGCGGCACCTTCTCCATATTGAGCGAAGCCATGAACCTGCACTTCTGGCCACGCATGCGAATCAAGCATCCTACCCATGTAAAGGGACAGCTCTATATCCCGGTAATCAATCGCGCCATGTACATCGGCGTGGTGCTCATCATCCTGCTCTTCCGCGACTCCTCGCACATGGAGGCAGCTTATGGTCTCGCCATCACCATCACCATGCTGATGACCACCCTGCTGCTCGGTTTCTACCTGCGCACCAAGGGTGTTGCGCGCATCTTCATCCTGCTCTTTATGGGCGCATATTGCGTTATCGAGGGCATTTTCCTTGCCGCCAACCTGTCAAAATTCCTCGCAGGAGGATGGTGCACGATGCTCATAGGCGGAATCCTGTTCCTGATGATGTATGTATGGGTCCACGCCATCAAGATCCGCCATCATTACATCAGTACCAAACCGCTGAATGAGTATTATCAGATTATCTCCGATATCAAGGCCGACGAGAGCATCCCCAAATACGCTTCCAATCTGGTTTATGTGAACCATGCCGACAAGGAAGGTGCGGTGGATGACAAGCTGCTCTATTCCATCATCAACAAGCAGCCCAAGCGTGCTGACCATTACTGGCTTATCAATCTGGAATTTGCTGATACTCCTGACACGCTGGAGTACAGTTGCGAGACCCTGGTTCCCGACACCCTCTACAGTGTAACCATGCGCATAGGTTTCCGCATTGAGCCTAGGGTGAGCCTCTATCTGCGACAAGTGGTAGAAGACCTGGTGACAAGCAGGAAGGTGGATTTGAGAAGCACCTATCCTTCGCTCCGCAAAAACGGAATACCTGGCGACTTCCGCTTCATCATCATCCACCGCGTATATTACCCGGAGAGTTCCGACAACCGTCAACAGAACCTGCTGATGACCATCTATGCCCTTATCGGCAAGATAGGCATTGACGAGCCTAAGGCTTTGGGCCTCGACACATCCATGGTGGTGGTAGAACGTGTTCCGCTCATCATCAACCATTGCAACAGAAACATCAGGCGCATCATGCAGATTGTGGAAGAATAGGAAGATTTTTCTAAACAAAAAAACAGTCGGATGATTACTTTTCGAATTATTATTTGTATCTTTGCACCTGAATTGCGCAAAGCAAAGTTGAAAGATAATAAAAAAGATAATTGAATGGGAAATCAAATCACGACAATGGAGCGGGGAATGCAGCGACGCACAGAACTGCTCCTGGGAAAAGATAATCTTGAAAAAATTCAGGAAGCACGAGTCCTCATCTTCGGAATCGGAGGCGTGGGCTCATGGTGCGCAGAGGGACTGGTGCGCAGCGGCGTGCACAACATCACCATCGTGGATAGCGACCGCGTATGCATGAGCAACTGCAACCGCCAGCTGATGGCAACAAGCCGCACCATCGGACAGGTGAAGGTAGATGCGCTGCGCGACCGCCTGCTTGAAATCAACCCTGAAGCCAACATCACGGCCTATCAGAAAATCTATCAGGCAGAAACCGCAGAAGAGTTTCACATGGAGGAATACGACTACATCATCGACGCCATAGACTCGCTGAAGGACAAGGCCGACCTGATTCTGCGTGCCACTGCTCTTCCGAAGGAAATCACCTTCGTATCTTCGATGGGAGCAGCCCTCCGCCGCGACCCTTTCATGGTGAGGAAGGCTGAGTTCTGGAAGGTTGATGGCGATCCGCTGGCAAGAGCCCTGCGCAAGAAATTCAAGAAGAACAAGACCTTCCCTCACCGCAAATTCCAGTGCGTGTTCAGCGAGGAAAAGCCGATGCAGAACATGAGCGACCAGCGACTCGTAGAGGACGAATGGACATCTACGAAGCCGCAGAACAACGGTTCACTCTGCCACATCACCGCTACATTCGGAATGGCTATAGCAGGAATCGTTATCAATCACATCATCGAAAGATAATATATTGAAGAATATATTAAAGAAGTTATGATCAAGATACGCTGCGTGGTAGAACGGATTACCTACCAGAATCAGGAGAACGGATATTCCGTGATGAAAGTCAAGGTGAAGGGATATTCCGACCTGGTTACCCTGGTGGGAAACCTGCTGGATGTTCCAGTGGGAGCGGTACTGCTGTGCAATGGCGACTGGAAGATGGACAAGCGATACGGACAGCAGTTTGCCTGCGAAACCTGGGAAGAGGTAATGCCTGCCACCGTGTATGGAATCGAGAAATACCTGGGCAGCGGACTGGTGAAAGGCATCGGTCCGAAGTTTGCACATCTGATAGTAGAGAGATTCGGAACGGAAACCATCGAGGTAATAGAAGATGACATCGAACGACTCTACGAGGTTGCCGGAATCGGAAAGAAACGCGTGGAGAAAATCCGCGACAGTTGGGAGAAGCAGAAGGACATCAAGAACGTGATGATCTTCCTGCAGCAGTATGGTGTGAGCACTGCCTATGCCGCCAAAATCTACCGACAGTATGGCAAGGAAAGCATCGACAACGTGAAGGAGAATCCCTACCGTCTTGCCGATGACATCTGGGGCATTGGTTTCAAGACCGCCGACGGAATAGCCAGCAAGATGGGTTATGAAAAGAACGATCTGAGAAGATGCAAGAGCGGAATCAGCTACACCCTAAACGAACTCTCCAACGAAGGTCACGTTTATGCTGTAGAAGAACAGCTTATAGAAGCCGCAAAGAAACTGCTCGAAGCCGATGAAGAACCTATCAGACAAGCCATAGCGGAAATGATTATATCCGAGAATCTCATCCGTGAGAACGAAGCCATCTATCTGCCTCCTTTCTATCATTCTGAACGTGGAACGGCTAAGAAACTGCTGGAGTTGATGAAAGGTCAGGGTCCTACCCTCTTCAATATGCAGGCCGATATCCAGGCAATAGAAAAGGCTTCAGGCATCAGATACGACGAGGTGCAGATCGCCGCCATTAAGCAGGCAGTACGCTCTAAAGTGATGGTGCTGACAGGTGGCCCTGGAACAGGAAAGACCACGACGACGCAAGGTATCATTTCTGCTTACAAAACGGCAGGGATGAGGATTCTGCTGGCGGCTCCTACGGGCAGAGCTTCCAAGCGAATGAGTGAGGCTACGGCAATGGAAGCCAAAACCATCCACCGGCTGCTGGAGTTTAATCCGCAGGACGGATACAAGCGCAACGAGGAGAACCCGTTGGAGGGTGATGCGCTGATCGTGGATGAGTGTTCGATGATAGACATCATCCTGATGTATAATCTGATGAAGGCGATTCCGGAGCACATGCGCCTGGTGCTGGTGGGCGACATTGACCAGCTGCCGAGTGTGGGAGCAGGAAACGTTCTGCGCGACATCATCGACTCTGAGAAAATTCCGGTCATCCGACTCACCCGCATCTTCCGACAGGCACAGTCGAGCCGAATCATCATGAGTGCCCACGCCATCAACCAGGGATATTATCCGGACACGAGCAACGGCAAACAGACAGATTTCTTCTTTATCAAGAATGAAGATCCAGAGCAAGTGGCTACGGAAATCGTGAATCTTGTAAAATATCGTCTGCCAAAAGCTTACAATCAGCCGCAGAGTAACATCCAGGTGCTTACCCCGATGCAGAGAAGCGTGGTAGGTGCAGCCAATCTGAACATGATGCTGCAGCAGGCACTCAACACATCCAATCTGGGAATCAGCCGTGGCGGAACCACCTACAAACTGGGCGACCGCGTAATGCAGATCAGAAATAATTACGACAAGAATGTATTCAATGGCGACATCGGAACCATAGAGAAGGTGAATATGGAAGACCGCACCATCTCCGTGAGTTTCGAGGACCATTCAGCTGAATACGAGGCAGCGGAGCTGGATGAGTTGACATTGGCCTACGCCACTACCATCCACAAGAGTCAGGGTTCAGAATATCCCATCGTGGTCATCCCTATCCTGATGACTCATTTCGTAATGCTTCAGCGCAACCTCATCTACACCGGAATCACGAGAGCCAAGAAAATCTGCGTGCTCATCGGTCAGCCCAAAGCCCTCGCCTATGCAGTAAGAAATCTGACTGTGAGCAACAGAAACACGAAATTGAAAGAACGGTTGCGTGGCGAGATTGAGGCGGCAACCAATTCTTCTCCACTCCACTTCAGCAAGCCGTATGTTTTGCCTGAAGAGAATCAGCCAATGATGGCTGCTGAACCAGGAATCAAAAGAAAGAAATAGTGGTCTTGTCGGCATTGTACTTTACGGTAACCGTCTGATCCGGAACACTGGTCTCAATACTCTTGATACCCTTCTCGAAACGGAGGTTGTTCTTGATTTTGTTCTCACAAGCCGCACAGTGCATCTGAGGGGTAGTTGTGAAAACCACAGTCTTGATTTCTCGAAAAACAAGGCTAATTTCGCACAATTCGAGGGAAATCATTGAAGTTTTTTATTATACTGGCTTATAATTCAGAAATTTTATCTAAATTTGCAGAAGCAAAAAAAAATCAGATGAAACATATAAAGACTGCATTGATAGGATTCGGGTATCGTGGCAAACAATTGCTGCGGCTGTTACGCACGATTGAAAACTTTGAGATTGTCGGTATCGCCGACATCAACGGCTGCGGGGATTCGGAATCTCCGGGCGCTTCCTTCTATCAGGGCGAGGAAGCCTACAAGATGATGCTCGACGAGCAACAGCCCAATCTGGTTTTCATCACAACCCCCTGGCACCTCCACATCACCCACGCCACAGAATGCATACTGCGAAACTGCCATGTGGCTCTCGAAATCAAAGGCGGACTCTGCCAGGATGAATATGCCCCGCTACAGGAAATCGCCCAACAGAAAGGAGTAAAGGTTTTTCCGCTGGAGAACACCCTCTTCATGCGAGAAATCCTTGCTGTAAAAAGAATGGTGGATGAAGGAGCACTTGGAGAAATCATCTATATGAGAGGCGGTTACCGCCACGACCTGCGCAAGCTGCTGCTCGATGACAATGGGGTGCTGGGTGGACGAAAAGGTACGGAAAGCGTGTGGAGAAGCCGTTTCTACTCGCACCACAACGCCGACATCTATCCCACCCATGGACTCGGTCCGCTCTGCATGATTCTGGGCATCGGGAAAACAGACCATCTCGCCTGGCTCACTTCCTTCGCCACCAAGGCGGTGGGACTTCGCCAGCACATGTCAGAAGATGATACTACTCCCATCACCCTGGGCGACATCATCTCTACGCAGATTGAAACCCAGGGCGGAACGCTCATCTCACTCACTCATGACACGACCCTGCCTCGCCCAAGAAGCCTCGACTTTGAGGTACAGGGTTCGCTGGGCATCTGGGACGGCGTGAACCGACGCATTTACCTGGAGGAGATGAACTCGGAAACCTGGCAAGACGACCACGCCATCCTGGCTCTATACGAAAGCCGCGAATGGCAGCTCTGGGGCGAGAAAGCCCTGAAGCACGACAGCCATCACCAGGGGATGGACTACATCATGTTGAGATGCATTGCCGCTGAACTGACAAAAACCGCAAGCGCAGATTCGGCGGGAAGCATCCGCTATCCTGCCACGCTAAGCGATCTGGCCCTCTGGACATCGGTAACCCTCCTGTCTGAAATTTCCATCAGGGAGCATCGCCGTGTGGCATTTGGTTATTCAAGCGATTTACAATATAAAAAGAACAAGAATTTATAATACATATAGAATAAGAAACAGATATGATTACAGTTGATGGATTGACCGTAGAATTCGGCGGCACCACCCTATTCAAAGACATTTCCTTCCAGATCAACGAGAAGGACCGTATAGCCCTGATGGGCAAGAATGGCGCAGGAAAAAGTACCCTGCTCAAAATCATCGCAGGCGTAAGAACAGCCACACGTGGCTCCGTTTCCGCTCCAAAAGACTGCGTCATCGCCTATCTGCCTCAGCATCTGATGACCGAAGACGGAAGAACCGTGTTCGAGGAAACCTGCCAGGCGTTCGCCCATCTCCACGAGATGCAGGCGGAGATTGACCGCATCAACAACGAGCTCACTACCCGCACGGATTATGACAGCGACGACTATATGCAGCTCATCGAAAAGGTATCTTCATTGTCTGAGAAATTCTATGCAATCGACATGACCCACTTCGAGGAGGATGTAGAGAAGACTCTACTCGGTCTGGGCTTCGAACGCTCTGACTTCAACCGCCCTACCAGCGAGTTTTCGGGAGGTTGGCGCATGCGTATCGAGCTTGCCAAACTGCTGCTGAAATCGCCTGACGTGCTGCTCCTGGATGAGCCTACCAACCACCTCGACATCGAATCTATCGGATGGCTCGAAGACTTCATCATCAACAGTTCGAAAGCGGTGGTAGTGATCAGTCACGACCGAAAATTCGTAGATGACATTACAACAAGAACCATCGAGGTTACCATGGGCAGAATCTACGACTACAAGGCTACCTACAGCCAGTATCTGGAACTGCGCAAGGAGCGCCGCGAACAGCAGATGAAGAAATATGAGGAACAGCAGAAGATGATTGCCGAGACCAAGGACTTCATCGAGCGATTCAAGGGTACGTATTCGAAGACATTCCAGGTGCAGAGCCGCGTGAAGATGCTCGAAAAGCTGGAACTGATCGAGGTGGACGAGGAGGATACCAGCCGACTGAGACTGAAGTTCCCTCCGAGTCCGAGAAGCGGAGCCTATCCGGTTCAGATGAGTGACGTGGCGATGTCGTTTGATGACAAGCAGATATTCAGCGGCGTGAATCTTACCGTGGAGCGTGGCGACAAGATTGCCTTCGTGGGAAGAAACGGTGAGGGTAAATCTACGCTCGTAAAATGCATCATGGGTCAGCTTCAGAACGAGGGTAAGCTGGAATTAGGACACAATGTTCAGATTGGCTATTTTGCTCAGAATCAGGCTTCTCTGCTCGATGGCGAGCTTACGGTTTTCCAGACGATAGATGATGTTGCCAAGGGCGAAATCAGAAATAAGATTCGCGATTTGCTGGGTGCATTCATGTTTGGTGGCGAGGATTCTACCAAGAAGGTAAAGGTTTTGTCGGGTGGAGAAAGAACCCGTCTGGCTATCCTGAAGCTGCTGTTGGAGCCGGTGAATCTGCTGATTCTCGATGAGCCTACCAACCACCTGGATCTCAAGACGAAGGATGTACTGAAGCAGGCGCTGCTCGATTTCGACGGCACACTGATAGTGGTGAGTCACGACCGTGACTTCCTGGATGGTCTGGTCAGCAAGGTGTACGAATTCGGCCATGGTCGCGTCCGCGAGCATCTCTGCGGAATCTACGAGTTCCTGGAAACAAAGAAAATGGAAAGCCTTCAGGAATTGGAGAAGAAATAAAATCTCAAAAGGTATTTTACGAAAGAGGATGCTTCATTATTCATCGAATGAAGAAACGAAAAAGAGGGTGTGTCATGGACTTATGACACACCCTCTTTTGTATTTTCAAATAATTTCTTTAAAATTATTTCTTTTTCTTCAATTCCAACTTCGGAATCTTGACTTTCTGACCTGGCTTCAACAGGGAATTACCATTCAGAGCTTCTACGTAACATTCCATTCCTGGACCTAAGTACTTTTGGCTGAGCGACTTGATGGTTTGTCCTTCTCTTGCCGTAACAACCTCGGAAACACCAATAATACGATAGGCTCCGGTTCGAACACGGGCATCCTGGTCGTATTTGCTGCTTGCCTGGGCAGCATGCTTTTCAGTCTGCTTTCTGGCTTCTTCTTTTTTCTTGGCTTCTGCAAGTTTTTTAGTCTCCTGCTGCTTCTTGGTTTCTGCAAGTTTCTTTGCATCAACCTGCCTTTTCGCATCAGCCAAATTCTTTGCATCAGCGAGTTTCTTGGCTTCCAAATTCTTCTTAGCCTCAGCTGATTTTACATCAATTGATTGCTTATCAGCCGTCGCATTCATATTCTGCTCGGCATTTTCGACTTTCTTGACGGCTTCGCTTGCCTGCGCCATTCTTACACTATCCTCGATAGCCTTCTTGCGAAGAATTTCTTCCTGCGTTGGGGCAGACTTGGCTGGTGCCTTCTTCTCTGTCGGAACCTGCTGGTAATTATCCAACTGCAGAGCGAGATGATCACGCTGGGCAGCCAGCTTGCCATAATTAAAAGCAAACCAACCAAAGCCTACTATCATAGCCAGGAATACTACGCTCGCAGCAACAACTAGAGAACGAGGCAAAACAACATGACGCTTATCGGTTACCTCATCTGAAGAAGGAGTTTCCTCATCTGAAGAAGCTTCCTCTACAATAGGAATTTCTGTAATAGTATTTTCTCCATCTGAAGGAACTTTCTCTGCAATAGGAGTTTCCTCTGTTAATGTCGATTCATTTTCTTCATCAGAAACAACAGACTCAACTTCACTCTGAGCTGGAACTTCAGATTCCTTTGTTTCCAATTCAGAAGTTGCAGATTCAGATTCTACCGGTTCAGATACTGCAGGTTTAAATACAGCAGGTTCAGGTTCTGTCGCTACAGGTTCTGATCCTTCCGGTTTCTTTTCTTCCGGTTCAGCAACATTTTCCTGAGACAATCTCTCTCCTATCACAATCATTTCATCGCTAACAGGAGCATCGTTTTCTTCATCCAAAAAATCTATCACACCACTTGTTGCAGAAGAATCCTGTTCAACAAAAGATTCCACGGAAGAATTTTCAGAATCAGGAACACTCTCTAACGTAGATTCGAATACAGAACCGTCCTCTTCAGCATTTTCAAATTTTCTGTCGATTTCATCGAAATCAACACCATCATTCACCACAACGGTCTCAAACTGGGCGAAAGGCTTGTTCACAATCTCCTTCAGAATATTATCGGGCGTGAAGGAAATCTTGTCACGGCCCTCGATGATGATACGCTCGCCCGTGTTCACGTCCACGCTTTCACGATCCTTCACCGCCATTACCTTGAAAGTACCCAGCCACTTCATCTTCACGAGCTTATCAGACTGAAGCCCCTCGTTGGCAACATCAAACATCTTTCTGATAAACAGTTCGGCATCCTGCAGACTGATTCCCGACTTCTCTGCCAGGCGCTGCGCCAAGTCGCTTAAACTAATCTTACTCATAGTCTTCACCTCCATTCTTCAGTTTTTCCTTGACACTGGCCACAGGGCGAAAGCCGAGCACGAGCTTAGGCGGAACAAGCTGGCGCTTCTTGGTAGTAGGGTTAACAACCACACGCTCCAAGCGCTTCTTTACCTCAAATGTACCAAAGTTGGGGATAGAGACAGCCTCACCATCCTCAAATTCAGCAATCATAGCATCTATCACCTTGCGCACCATCTTCTGGGTGTCGTCCTGTGAATAGCCAGTCTGCTGAGCAAGTTCTGCAATATACTCCTTGTTATTCATTCTGATGTCAAAATATTACCTCCCATATTACTTTACCACTTCTCCGTAGAGATCAAACTCCTCGCTCTGGGTAATCTTCACATTGTAGAAGCAACCCACGCGCAGACGCTTCTCTCCTGCCTTGATCAGCACTTCAGGATCCACCTCTGGCGAGCAGAATTCGGTTCTTCCTATATAGTAATCACCCTCCTTGCGGTCGATAATCACCTTCAGTATCTTGCCCACTTTCTCAGCCTCTACCTCTGCGCTGATTTCCTGCTGCAGAATCATCAGTTCGTCAAGACGGCGCTGCTTCACCTCGGCAGGAACATCATCCTCGTAGTTATTGGCACTATAGGTACCCTCCTCCTCAGAATAAGCAAAGGCACCCATACGCTCAAAGCGCTGAGTACGAACGAATTCGAGCAATTCATGGAAGTCTTCCTGAGTCTCGCCAGGGAAACCCACCATCAGAGTGGTACGGATATGAATGCCAGGCACACGCTCACGGATGGTCTTGAGCAGATCAATGGTTTCCTGCTTGCTCACGTGGCGATGCATTCTGTTGAGCATATTGTCGCTGATATGCTGCAGGGCGATGTCAAGATACTTACATACGTTTGGCTTCTCGCGCATCACATCGAGCAAATCGAGCGGGAACTGGTTAGGATAAGCATAGTGCAGACGGATCCACTTCACACCCGGAATATCCGCCATGCGGCTGATGAGTTCGGTGATGTGATGCTTGCCGTCCAGGTCCACGCCGTAGTAGGTGAGCTCTTGAGCGATAATCTGGAATTCCTTCACACCATCGGCTACCAGTTGGCGCACCTCGTCGAGGATTTCATTCATCGGACGGGAAACGTGCTTGCCAGTGATGATAGGAATGGCGCAATACGCACAGCGGCGGTTGCAACCTTCAGAAATCTTGATATAGGCATAATGATGAGGAGTAGTGAGATGGCGGGTTCCACTGCAAGCAGGCACATCAGCCTTGCCCAGTTCCTTGAGCAACTCCTTATAATTAAACTTACCATAAAACTTATCCACCTCGGGCATCTCAGCCTCCAGTTCCTTCTGGTAGCGCTGTGAGAGACAACCCATCACATAGAGTTTGCGGAGTCGTCCCTCTTCCTTAGCCTGGATGAACTCCAGAATGGTATCGATACTCTCCTGCTTGGCATCCTCGATAAAGCCGCAAGTATTGATGACGGCAATTTCACCCTGTGGGCGTTTCGGGTCATGAACGCAGTGGTAGCCATTGTCCTCGAAAAGCTTCATCAAGGTCTCGCTGTCCACCAGGTTCTTGGAGCAACCCATGGTTACTATATCTATCTGATTTTTCTTCATTCTTATCCTACTTATCCTATAATAATCTTAATCTAATTCTTTCCTCGTCAGTTCTTCACTCTAACTTCATCCAATTCTTTTCTCAAAAGCCTCTAAGTACTTGTATTCTAGTGTTTAAAGAGGGAATCAACAAATTCAGACTTATTGAAGAGCTGGAGATCCTCCATACCCTCGCCCAGTCCGATATACTTCACAGGCACCTTGAGCTGGTCGGAGATACCGATTACCACGCCCCCCTTAGCCGTACCATCGAGCTTGGTGATGGCGAGCGAAGAGATATTGGTAACGGCAGCAAACTGCTTAGCCTGCTCAAAAGCGTTCTGTCCGGTACTTCCATCCAGAACGAGCATCACCTCATCCGGAGCCTCAGGCATCACCTTCTTCATCACCTCCTTGATCTTCTTCAACTCATTCATCAGGTTCACCTTATTATGAAGGCGTCCGGCAGTATCAATCAGCACCACGTCGGCACCATTCGCCTTGGCGCTCTGCAGGGTATCGAAGGCCACGCTGGCAGGGTCAGAACCCATCTGCTGCTTCACCACTGGCACCCCTACTCGCTCGCCCCAAATGCAGATCTGTTCCACAGCAGCGGCACGGAAGGTATCGGCAGCACCGAGATACACCTTCTTGCCAGCCTTCTTAAACTGATAGGCGAGCTTTCCTATGGTGGTAGTCTTGCCCACACCATTCACACCCACTACCAGAATCACGTATGGCTTATGATCGGAAGGCAAATCCCAGTTTTCATTGTCATCAGTATGATTTTCCTCCAGGAGGCTTGCAATCTCTTCCCTCAGGATTCTGTTGAGCTCTGAGGTAGAAACATACTTATCTCTTGCCACGCGTTCTTCGATACGTCGGATGATCTTCACGGTAGTCTCCACACCCACATCGGACGTGATGAGCACCTCCTCCAAGTCATCGAGCACGTCATCATCTACGGTTGACTTACCAGCCACCGCACGCGCCAATTTTCCAAACACGCTCTCCTTGGTCTTTTCGAGGCCTTTATCGAGAGTTTCCTTTTTTTTGTTGCTAAATAATCCGAATAATCCCATAATTATAGCTATATTTTTTTGCAAAGATACGAAAATATTTGAAACTAGGAGCGTTTTCCCTAAAAAATATTGTTAACTTAGCAAAAGAATGTATAAATAATCGCTTCCTTATAGAAATATATCAAGTTATTTTTATACCTTTGTATGTTAGAAGCGCCTCCGAGTTCTTAATACTCGGACGAGGAGGACAAGACATTAAACATTTAAACAACAATCATGAAAAAGATATTTATCTCAATACTGATGCTGATTCCTGCTCTCACTATGCAGGCGCAGAATGTGCTGACCCCTCAGCAGCAGTTGGAAAAGGCGCAAAAAGAGTTAGAGGAAGCTAAGAAGGCACTGGAAGCAGCCAAGGCTCAGGCAGAAGCTGCCAAGGTAAAGGCGGAAGCTGAAAAAGTAAAGGCGGAAGCCGAGAAAACGAAAGCGGAAGCTGCAAGATTGAAGGCTGAAGCTGAAAGAATGAAGCAGGAAGCTGAAAAGCTGAAGAAGAATGCAGAGAATTCGGTGCCTGCTACAAAGCTGGTGCCTGCCACCAAGAAGGAGAATACTACCGAAACTTCAGAAGGTGCGGGATGGGTCGTGCCAACCATGACAGAGGAGGTAGAAGAGAAAAAGGTGGAAAAGACTGCCGAGGGCGTGGTGCTCAAGGAAGATCCGAAATACCTGGCGGGAGCCATCCAGCTCAATGCCGATGGAAAAGTGGAATTTGTTCTCGACACCCAGGCAAACGGAAAGAGTGCAGACGAAATCTACAACATCGTTTTCCAATATATGAGCAAGCTCATCAAGAATGAGCAGAACATCAACAGCCGCATCGCCCTGGTGAACAGAAACAACAAGAACGAGCAGATCATCGCCTGTATTATGGACGAATGGTTTGTCTTCAATCAGTCGTTCATCTCTCTCGACCGCTCTGAGACCAAGTACCAGCTGGTGGCAACCATCAGCGACAACCATCTCCACCTCTCCATGACCCGAATCGTATTCAACTACGAGGAAGGCAGAAGTACCGGTTTCAAGGAGCCTGCAGAGAATGTGATCACCGACAAATATGCCTTGACCAAGAAGAAAAACGACTTGGCTAAGATCTACGGTAAGTTCCGCCGCGGAACCATCGACCGCAAGGACCAGATCTTCAATGATCTGACCAAACTTGTTAGAAAATAAAAATCATCTTATAAAATATGGATCAGACAAAAGATAACAATATAACAAACACCCCACAGAGCGAGGAAACCGCAAAGACTCAGCCACAGAGCGAGAGCCACGAGGCGTCTCAGACACAGCCACAGACCAGCTATGCCGTGCGCCCAAATCGTCGCCACCACAGAAGATTGGAGTATGCAGACAAGAGCAACATGCTCGTAGCCAGGAACTGGCTCAACATCGGATTCATGCTCTTCGCCATCGTAGGCGTCATCCTCTGGACACAGATGGACGACCGCACGATTGCCAATGTACTGCTGATCATCGGCGTAGTCTTGAAAATTGCCGAGGTTTGCATCCGACTATTCAAAAAATAAGAAATGAAGAAAATATTATTCTCTACAATCCTAGCTTGTGCTGCAACCCTACCAGTTGCGGCACAACGTGATTTTACAGATTTCAACAATAACGAGGACTCGCAGTTCCGCCCACTGACCGGCAACCGCGTAAACACCGACTCGCTGGGCACCGACAAGGAGATTCCGAAGGGAATCAGGGTATGGACTGTGGATGAGAGATTTGGAGATACCCGGGCTGCTGTGGTGGACACTATGCAGGCAATGTACCAGAACACAACCTTCACGGAAGGACTGCGCGGAGAGTACAACACCCTGGGTAACATGGGTACCGCCCGCATCAACCGCATCTTCATCGACCGACGCAATACACAGGGCAACTTCATCTTCACCGAGCCATACGACAACATCGTTACCCCGGTGAGTGACTTCCACTTCACCAACACCTACTCGCCTATCACCAACATCACGCTGAATAGCTGCGGTGACAGAACCAACGGTGAGGATGACTTCAAGGCAATCTTTGCGGTGAATGCCAACAAGCAGCTGGGTGGCGGATTCCGATTCGACTACAAATACGGTCGCGGCTACTACGATGCACAGAGCACGGCGCACTTCAAATATACGATGTGGACTTCTTATCTGGGCGACCGCTATCAGGCGCACTTCCTTTTCAGCACCAACCACCAGAAGGTGACGGAGAACGGAGGTATTACCAATGATGACTACATCAAGCATCCGGAGCTTTTCACCGAGAGTTTCGCCACCAACGAAATACCGACCGTGCTGCAGCAGAACTGGAATCGCAACGACAATCAACACATCTTCTTCACCCACCGCTACAATGTGGGCTTCAGCCGCAAGGTGAAGATGACCGAGGAAGAAATCAAGGCCAAGAAATTCGCCATGGAGTCAGCAAAGGACAATGCAGCCGAGGAAGCCAAGGAGGAGGCAAGAAAGAAAGCAAGGGAACAAGGCAGGGAGTTTGACGAAAAGGCTTTCGACAAAAACCAGAAGAAGCAGTTCTCAGGTCGCCCTACAGATGCAAAGATTGCCGGCGATGAACCTGCCAAGGACAACAAGGCAATAGTTGCAAACAAGGCAGCCCAGGACTTCAAGAGCGACAGCACTCGAATTGCAGTAAACAGCAAGGCTATGGCAGACAGTCTGCTCTCCGTAGAGAAGAAGAAAGCGCAGGACTCACTCTTCTACAAGACAGAATATGTTCCGGTAACCAGCTTCATCCACACCGTGCAGTTTGATAACTACAAGCGTATCTACCAGGCTTACCAGACTCCACAGGACTACTATCTCAAGGAGTACTACAATGCCGGCAAGTTTACAGGCGATTCTATCTACGATCAGACCCGTCACTGGCGCATCAAGAACACCGTGGCAATGGGAACGCTCGAGGGATTCAGCAAGTGGGCAAAGGCTGGTCTGAAAGCTTTCGCCAGCTATGACCTCCGCCACTACGAACTGCCGAATACCGAAGGCGGATTTGAGAAGTTCAATGAGCATGCTCTGAGCGTAGGCGGTCAGCTGAGTAAGACTCAGGGCAAGACCCTTCACTATAATGTCGTGGGCGAGGTAGGACTCACCGGAGTAGATGCCGGTACCTTTGCCATTGATGGAAGCGCAGACATCAACCTGCCATTTCTGGGTGACACCGTACAGGTAAGAGGCGATGCATTCATACACCACGAAACGCCATCGTTCTACTATCGCAAGTATCACGCCCGACATCTCTGGTGGGATGATGATCTGAGCAAGATTATCCATACCCGCATTATGGGAACTCTGAGATTCGGCAAGACTAACACCACGCTGCGTGTGGCTGTGGATGAAATCAAGAACTATACTTATTTCTCACAGCAATATACGATTACAGAAAATGGCCTGCGCACAGGCGTAATGGTGACCCCTATGCAGAGTGGCGATGCCATCAATCTGATTACAGCGCAGCTGCAGCAGGACTTCAAGTTCGGTATTTTCAACTGGCAGAACATGATTACCTACCAGCATACCAGCAGCAAGAGTGCCCTGCCAGTGCCAGACCTCAACGTATATACCAACCTCTTCATCAAATTCAAGGTGGTAAAGGTACTGAATATCGAGTTGGGTGCAGACGCCAGATACTTCACCAGCTACGAGGCTCCTGATTATTCTCCTTACATCGGTCAATATACCGTGCAGGGCAACGGCGAGAAGAACGTGAAGGTGGGCAACTACCCTATCGTCAATGCCTACGCCAATGTTCACATCAAGCACACCCGCTTCTTCGTGATGATGAGCCATCTGAATGCAGGACAAGGCGACAAGAACTACTTCTTCACCCCTCACTATCCGATGAACCAGCGAGTTTTCAGAATGGGTGTAAGCTGGAACTTCTTCAACTAGGAAGCGAATCTTTTCCACAAGAGATTCTTCTGAAACAAAATAGAAGCGAATCTTTTCTTAATGAATAACAACAAGGAGCGAGGTTCCCCAAAAACCTCGCTCCTTATAATTTAAAAGCAACAATATGATGATAAAGACAAATTCTATCAAGGCGTGGTTTCTCGCCGCCCGCCCCGTCACCCTTTCGGCAGCGGCAGTACCGGTGATGCTAGGAGTAGCCCTGGCATACAAGGATTCCAACGCCCACTGCCAATGGGTTCCAGCCCTGCTCTGTCTGCTCTTTGCTTGGGTAATGCAGATAGACTCAAATCTGGTAAACGACTTCTTTGACTTCAAGCATGGCAACGATGACGAAACCCGATTGGGGCCAAAGAGAGCCTGCGCCGAAGGCTGGATTACGATGAAAGCCATGAAATGGGGTATCAACTTCACCACCCTTCTGGGATGCGCCATCGGTTTGCCCCTCGCCTTCTACGGAGGAAAGGAGATGATCATCGTGGGTATCTGCTGCGTACTCTTCTGCTTCCTCTATACCACCAAGTTGAGTTACCTGGGATTGGGCGACCTGCTGGTACTTCTCTTTTTCGGCATCGTGCCAGTCTGCTGCACCTACTACCTTGTGATGCCTGAAGGAATGCAGAGAGTATCAACGGAAGCCATACTTACTTCCATCGCCTGCGGTCTGGTAGTAGATACGCTACTCATCCTGAACAACTATCGCGACCACGACAACGATATTAAGGCGGGCAAAAAGACGCTGATCGTTCACATCGGCAAGAAAAACGGCGAGCGTCTCTACTGCGCACTGGGCAACATCGGTATTCTCATCATGATTGGAATCAACATCTATGGTGCACTTGCCTACGATGCAGATACTAAGTTTTTGCCTTTCGCCGCCACATATCTCGTGGTGCACAACCGAACATTCGCCAAGATGAGGAAGATAGGAGAAGGCAGAATGCTGAACAAGGTACTGGGCTACACGGCTCTCAACATCTTTACCTTTGGTATGATCTCTACCTTCATCATCCTTGGAATGATGTGGTAATCCCAAAGATACCCGCCCCCTCTGGAATGGCATGAGAAGATTCTAGAATGAGAAGATAACATTCAGGAATAATAATTATATAATGTACGCGCGTACATTATATATATAAAAGAAGAAAAAGTATGAAGCAACAAGTAAATCTCGAAATCATGCAGTTTGTGGAAACACAGATTCTGCCCAAATATACAGAATTTGGCGAGAGCCACGGATTGCGCCACGTAACCCGTGTCATCAAAAACGCCCTGAAACTCGTACCTGTAACAGGTGCCGACATCGACATGGTTTATATCGTTGCCGCCTACCACGACCTGGGAATGAGCGGTCCGCGCGCCATCCACCACCTCACCAGTGGCAAAATCCTCCAGGCTGATGCCAGACTGAAGCGCTGGTTCACTCCCGAGCAGATTAAAATCATGAAAGAAGCCGTGGAGGATCACCGCGCCTCCTCCAGTCGCCAGCCCCGAAGCATCTATGGCAAGATTGTTGCCGAAGCCGACCGCGACATCGATGTTCACGAAATCTTTCTTCGTGCCATCGAATATGGAGAGGAGAACTATCCCGGAAAAGGAAAGGAAGAGCAATGGCAGCGGTTCGCCGACCACATGGACGAGAAATATTCCCGCAACGGCTACATCAAGCTCTGGATTCCTAACTCACCCAATGAGAAGGCTCTGAAAGAGCTGCGGAATATCATTGAAGACAAGACAGAACTCAGGAAATATTTCGAAGAAATATACGAAGAGCTCAGGAAAAAGAAGTCTTGACCCTTGAGAGAAACAAGGAAAAGGGAGTTCTGACTTTTGATAAAGAAGATTTTTCGAAAAAATCAGCAGAAAGATTTGGTAGTTTCAAAAGATTGCATTATCTTTGCAGTATAGAAAACCCAAAGACTTCTATCAATAGATGATAGCCTATGCTATGTCTATTCGACAAAGATATAAGGGTCGTGTCGGTTCGATCGGGATACTCATCAAATTACACTTATGAAACCGAGAAGACTTCTCTTGCCTATGGCGGGCCACATAAACTGACATGTCAACTAAGCTGCAAAGCCGGTGGATTACAAAAGCGGAGAGCTCTCAAATGTTTATGACATTCGGAGTTTCATCACATCATCGAGCGACCCTTTCCTACAGGAGGCAGATTTCCAATAATTGGTAAATCTGCCTCCTTTTTTGTTGACAAAGTCAGCTTATCCCCTATAATTCCTCCCAAAAACAAGAAAAATCAGGAAAATATGCATATTTCTTGAAAAAAGTTGCAGAAAAATTTGGTGGAACAAAAAAAATGTAGTATCTTTGCACCCGCATTTGAGAACGATGCTTGTTGATTTGGCAACAATATCCGATTGGAAGGTTGGGTGAGTGGCTGAAACCACCAGTTTGCTAAACTGACGTGCGGGATTACCGTACCGGGGGTTCGAATCCCCCACCTTCCGCAAGCGGAGTTCAAGATTGCATCGTTGGTCGATTCATCTAATGGTTAGGATACAAGATTCTCAATCTTGGCATAGGG
>OIZE01000918.1_pt1 | contig 20797 bp, 19 predicted proteins | sample 1588421 | NCBI WGS metagenome assembly OIZE01 (sample SAMN03283251) | human gut metagenome | biome: human-associated habitat; material: feces | host: Homo sapiens | place: USA | collected 2013 | reverse complement strand
ATTATGATTTCTCATGCTGCTACACTCTTAAAACGCCTATGAACACAAGCTCTTAATCTTCTTCCACGCGATAATTTTGAATAGCAATGGTTCCTTTTAAGTGTGGTTCATTATACATACTAACAAAGACAAGATCAACTTTTTCAAGAAAAAGATTCGCAAATCTATTCCTTATTCTAAAATTTAATTCAAGTGTTTTTCCGCGTAGACATTTGAAAAAGTCGTAATTAGCGTATAAAATAATTTTTTCTTTTTCACCCGGTTTTAATGTTATAAATAATAGATTTTTATTAGCATTAATCCCAGAATGTATGCAACATTTCTTTTCTATAAATGCATCATCATATAAAAAAGATATAAATGACTCTGTCGTATTTACTATTTCTAAAATTAAACCTATTGCCTTTTCATTATCATTCCATTCGCCAATTTGAATCATTGTATTTTCAGCCTTTAGAATATTATTGAACAAAAATTCTGAAAATTCATAATTGTATATAGAAATAAATGGCTGAATAAAACGACGATAGTTGTTTTGATCAATTTTCAAGACACTTTGTGACAATTCATTTGCTTTGCGAGTTTGACAGATAGCTACAACAGAAAGAATCAAAGTTGAAAAGAAAGCAAAAATACTAACTATATAGTTTAATAATCCATCAGCTGTTATCTCAGATGAAAATTTAGGTGATAACCAGCTAATAATTATAGGAATGATTATTACAATTGCTGCAATTGCTATTAAAATTATAATCAATTTATGTGGCTTTTTCATGTGACAAATCCCCCTGTTTTTACAGAAAATTATAATAAGTTAATTGTTCCAAAAATATCTAAAAGCACTATATTGTAAGAATGACTCCGTGACGAACCCTTAGGGAGGAACAGAGTCATTGCTCGATGCAATCGGACTGCACGTCAGTGCCACTGCCCGTGTAGGGCAATGAAAGCCATTTTTATCGCAATCAAGCAAATGTTAAAGCTATATATTCCTTGAATTCTTCAATACTCGTATAATAGCGGTAACCATATTTACTTACCGCCTGGACATCTGCTGTTTCATTTAGCAATATGGCGACACGCTCGCCCAATCCGTTTTGTATTCCTTGCGGCCATGCCAAATCCAAGATTCCTCTTACATTGCCAGATTAGTCCTATGAAAATCATCCAAAGTCTTCTTTTTGATTGCTTCTCTCGCTTCTAGCCATTTGCCACATATCTTTGCAAGGGTCAAATCGCCTTTGCTGAGTTTGGTTCCGCCGCTGTTGACATGATTGAATATTTCAACAACCACATCAATTGTCTTATTTTCGCCAGCTACTGTCTGAATATTATATGAAAATAGAGATTGACAATGGTATTGGCATTTCCATCAAAGAATTTCGGCGGAGTTCCTTTAATCATCCCGTACAATGTTTTGATTCTTTGCTGCCCATCAAAAACCAAATTCACATTTCCCGAAGTCAATTCACCATTTCCACGAGAGAGTGTCAGATCAGTAGAGGTATTCCAAACCAGAAGCTGACCGATTGGATAGTCTTTGAATAGAATTCTTTCGAACTTACTCTCGATTCCAGACGTAACCACGCTGAAACACAGGCATTGCATAACTTCCAATGTCAATTAGCTATTGTCATAAACTGCTTCTCCCCCTACAAACAAATGAAACTGCTACGCTACAACCTGAACCGCATTCTCTCTGATATTCTTAATCGTTTCAATTAACGCATTTCTTGTTTTTTCGTCAAACATTTTGATAAAACTAAAGGGCTTATCGAATGGTGGCTTCATCAAGATTTTTATATCTTCAATATATCCATTATTTTCAATATGATTGATGATTTTCAGAATGAATTCAATCTGTTGGTGGTTCAAAGAACGGTCATTGATAAAGGCTGAAAAGGCTTCCATTGCACTTTCATGGTCGAGTTTCGCAATCTGACGAACAAGCAAGCCAAATGGCGTATCTCCATATTCCCGCTTGTAATCTTCGCTGTCACCCAGTTCCTGCGTCAAGATTCTTTCCAGTTCCTGATAATCCTCCCGCATCATCGGAAGATTGTGATTCAGCTTATAGATGACTTCATCGTTCTTGTGTTCTTCAACATAACGGTTTACCTTTTTGCGGTAGTCTTCAAAATCATATGCAGCATCTAATGCCTTGCCCTCGTCTTTCTTTGTGACTGGGTCATTCAGGCTTGTGAAAATGGGTGGACGATTTTCGCCGCCATTCAGAAATTGAATCAAGTCCCGCAGTTCTTTTCGGACGGTTTCAAACGTCAAAATACTGATGTTTTTCCAGAACGGTTCTGTTTGAATGTCTTTGATGAGCGTCATTTTCTGCTGAATTTGCGGAATGGATGCTTTCTTTTCCAACCCTTCTGCTGTCAAACAGAGCTGCTTTTTCAAGTATGTCTGGGTAGGCAGTTTGTCAATATTGGCAAGCATCAGCCCATACATGAAATTATCAAACCGCTTTGCAAATTCATCGGATTCTGTGCTTGGAATTAGCGGTGCAATGTATCGTTCCAGTTCAAGTATACTCATATCTGACAATGTCGTCCAGCTTTCCGCTTTCCTGTACTTCTCCACGTACTCCATTTTCAGGCGAACAGACAGAATATCATAGGACAAATCGCACACGCTCTGGTGGCAATGAGTTACAAGTCCCTTTCGGAAATCCTGATATGCCTGCTCCGAAAAATCACTGCCCTGCATGGAAAAAATCAATCTCGTTTGCTTGCAAAAAATGGTTTCTGTCAAGGACTTGGTTTCAGCAGACTCGTATCCATTCTGATGTTCCCGAAAATATTCAAAGTTGCCACAGTAATCAAAAATCAAAAAGCGGCGTTTGTCGGTATATTCTCCGTCAATGCTGTCCACACAGGATAAATTTTTGCAAAGTCTGGTTCCTCTGCCAATCATCTGCCAGAATTTTGTTTTGGAACGCACTTTCTTGAAGAATACCAGATTTACACAGCTTGGAACATCTACACCGGTATCCATCATATCCACCGACACGGCAATCACTGGAAGTTCCTTATGCTTAAAAGCTTCTATCACAGACTGGGCATAAGCATCTTCACAAGTAATACGTTGGGCAAATGTTCCGTTGTATTTCGGGTATAGCTTGTTAAAACGCTGCACAATGTATTCTGCATGCGCCTTATTCTGGGCGAAAATAATCGTCTTGCCCAGCTTGTCGCCACCCTCGACTTTGATGCCTCGTTCCATTAAGTCTTGCAGGACTGTGTCCACCGTCTTTTCGTTGAACACAAACTGATTCAGCTGTGCGGACGGAATAAAATCAGGTACTTGTCCATCTTCTGCAAAGTCTTCCTCATAACGCTGCTTATCTGCTTCGGAAAGGTCGTCGTAGGTAATCCCCTCTTCCAGGAACTTCGTCTTTACTTCATAGTTATAATATGGCACAAGCACATGGTCTTTCTGTACGGCTGTTTCGTAGTCGTATGCATAAGTTGGAACGCCATTTTCCACTTCAAAAAAGTCGTAGGTATTCCGGTCAACCTCTGTTTTCGGCGTTGCCGTCAAACCAACCATAATGGCATCAAAATATTCAAAAATCGCACGGTATTTCTTGAAAATACTTCTATGACTCTCGTCTGTAATAATCAAGTCGAAATGTGCAGGTGAAAATAGTGGTATTCCGTCTTTTGTTTTGGTGCTGTCAATTGCATTCAAAATAGTCGGATAAGTAGAAAATACAATTCTTGCGTTCTTATCATCTTTATTATCGCAAAGATTACACAGCGACATATCCGGCAGATAGTTCTTGAAATCGTCCTTTGCCTGCTTGACCAGTGCAGTTCTATCGGCAAGGAACAGAATATTGGTCACATATCCGCCACGGCTCAGCACATCGGTCAAACTGGACGCCGTTCTTGTTTTGCCTGTCCCCGTTGCCATGACCAGCAATGCTTTTCGAAATCCTTTTTCCACCTGTTCGCACACGGCACGAATTGCACCTTTCTGATAATAACGGTCTGTGATGTTGTCATCAATTGAAATATTGCTGAGCTTTTTGCGAGTATCCCGACGATTCATCAGTTTTTCCAAATCGTCCCGTGTGAAAAAGCCGCTGACTTTTCGCTGCGGTGAAGTCTGGTCGTCCCAGAAATAGGTTTCAAATCCGTTGGTGGTGAACATCATCGGTCTACGTCCAAATTTTCGCTCTAAACAATCTGCATAGAGTGATGCCTGTTTTCTGCCGATATTCGGGTCTTTACTTGTACGTTTTGCCTCGATGACTGCAAGAGGAAGCCCGTCTTTGCCAAAAAGTACATAATCCGCATAACCTTTCTGTCCAAGAACGCCGTCCATATTTTCAACTTCATATTCTTCCCAAACATTTGCATCTGTTCCGTCAAAAATCCAGCCCATGAATTTCAAATCCACATCAATGTATTTCTTTCGGGTTTCAAATTCGGAAATATCCGCAGGCTGAAAGGTTCGGGTTTCCTGATGCTCTGTTTTATGGGCAGTCAGCGTTGCAGACATCGCCGCAATTTTCGCCTGCAATGCCTTGATTTCGCTGTCTTTTTGCGTGAGCAGCGACTCCTGCTCCTTGATTTTCTTGGTATCTACCACCACTTTTTCCGTTGGAATCAAAGCAGCATCAAAATGGCGTTCCTGATAGGTATCACCGTAGCAATAGTCAATCCACTCGATAAATTCAAACAGGTTTTCCAGAGAAAGCATTGCATCTGCCTTGCTGACAGCTCTTTCCGTATGGACAGAGAGATTCCCCAGCTTGATGATATTCGGGAGCTTTGCCCATGTCCAGCGGTCTACTGCAAAGCGAAATGATTCCTCATGAATCAGGGCTTGCAGATTGTCCCGATATGGCACACGCATGGAATTGTCTGCGGAATAGACCCATTTCACAGCAAGTTCCAATGCCTTTCGGCAACCAACCGCACACATCGCCGGAGAGGAGGCAAACACGTTTTCGGCTTCGATGGCGGCTTTGGAAAATAGGGTGTAATTGGGAATGGTCTCTAAAAAGGAAAAGTTGGTCATACTGTTCACGCTCCTTGTGAAAATGCGGGTTATCCGAAATATTCTTGCATGAGGGAATCGAAGAGGGTTTGTGTTTTGTCAAGTTCTTGTTGCAGGATGGATTTGGATTGGTCTACTTGCTTGACAAAGTCGGCGAATTGGGTTTGGAGGTCAAGAGGGGGAACTGGTATAAGTAAAGAACCATATTTCTTTGCATTGATTCCCGGCTGTGCTGCTCCACTTTGGTTAAGTTTTACCCATTCGTTATATTCTTCAAGTTTAGTATAAGAATATAGATATCTTGGATTTATTAAATTCTGATTTAATCTATATCTTATCAAATATCCAGCATAAATTTGATTACCTTCAAGATAAGCATATGTTTTTCCAACAGTTGCTCCCATTCTTGCAAAAAGAAAATCTCCATATGATAATTTGTAATTTTTATCATCATCAATATTTGCAGAAGAAACATAATCATTATTCAAAGTGCCATCATCATTGATATCTGTTATTCTTACATATCTTGGGCGTGATTCATCATACTCAACAGAAGCTGATTGAGCACCATATTCACCTTTTCCAAGCGACAAACTATCTAAACTCTTTAATGGGTAATCTTTACCAACAAACATCTCAACAAATCGGGCTTTTACAAGCAAATCAAGCTTTTCAAGCTGAGTGCGGAAGTGGGTGATAAGCGTTTCTATTTTTGATAATGTTGACACGATTTTTTCTTGTTCTAACAAATCACAAAGATTAAATTCTTCTTTTCTGTAATCCTTAAAATAAATATGTGGAATGGTCGCACCAGTAAAATATTTTTCTAAATGCATATAGCGAATAACATAATATAAATATTTTGGAGTTACTTTCTCATTTGGCAAAATATATTGCATTGTCCCAATTACAGAAGATTTTTCCGGAAGCAACATAGTTCTTCCTATTCCAGCACCGTCTTTCACAACTGCAATATATGGTTTTTCTTGATGAAAAAAATCAACTTTTCCAATTAAACCAGATGCACCATATATTTCATATTCACCATTTTTATCAATAACATCAGATTGTTTCAGATTTGATGAACCCTTTAAACACACATCTTCAAGTTTAACTCGCATAAATCCATTTACAAACTCAAATTTGTTTGCTTTTCCTTTCCTTTTATTTCTCACAGTTACAGATTCAGCATTTTTTTCAGTTCGCTGAGTTCTGTTTCAATCTGCTGATTCAGTCCCTCAATTTCCGCCATGATTTCACTGGTCGGCGGATATTCTACAGCAACATATTCCGTTTTCTTGTATTTGTTGATGGAAAGATCATAGTCGTTGTCTACGATTTCCTGCTTCGGCACAAAGAAACTCTGTTCGGTGCGTGCTCTGTCTTTCTCGCCCTCCAAATTGTGGAATCGTGCGATAATATCCGGAATATCATTCTCCTCGACCGCTGAACGCTTATCATCAAGGCTGAATCCGTCCGCTTTCATATCATAGAACCAGACGTTATCCGTTCCGCCTGCATCCGTCTTGACAAATACCAGAATCGCCGTGGAAACGCCTGCATATGGCTTGAATACGCCACTCGGCATGGAGATAACCGCTTTCAGCTGGTGGTGTTCAATCAGTTCCTTGCGGATAGATTTATGTGCCTTGCTTGAACCAAACAGCACGCCATCAGGAACGATACAAGCACAGCGTCCGCCTTTCTGCATCAGACGCAGGAACAGGGCAAGAAACAGCAGTTCGGTCTTTTTGGTGTTGGTAACGGCTTTCAGATTGTCGTTGATACTTTCTGCGTCAACCGTTCCCTTAAATGGCGGATTTGCCAGGCAGACCGTGTATTTATCGCTGACATTGTTCTGCTTGGAAACGCTGTCCTTATAGTCGATATCCGGATTGGTAATGGAATGCAGCATCAAATTCATGGCAGAAATCCGAAGCATGGTATGGTCGGTATCATAGCCGGAAAACGTCTTGTTTGCGAAATTTTCCCACTGCTCTTCTGTCATGGTATTCTCGTAATGTTTGCGGATATATTCCGCCGCTGAAACTAAGAATCCAGCAGTACCACAGGCAGGGTCTGCTGCCGTTCTAAAAATGATACAATGTAACGGTACACCTTTTAACGATGAACACACCCACCCCTTAGTGGGTGCATCATTTAACGATGCCGTGTTCATTTGCACACGGCGGTAACGATTGGGTGCATAGGCTACTGCTGTACTCGTAAACTTCTCAATTTTATTCTGGTCTCACTTTATCAATTGATAATATTGGGGAGACATTACCACTTTTGCGTATTCTCGTTCATCTTCTTTAACGCACTGCAATATCTTTTCTGGAATGAGTTTCAAGTAGCTTTTATCAATTTCTATATATCCAAAAATGAAATCCATCAATGTACTTCGAACAAATTCAACTTTCCAAAACCAATATCCATTTCCAGAATGAACAAAGGTATTTGTCCAAGAATGGATTTTTTTTATAAGATTCACATCAAGGTTTCTGTCCACACCATCAATTCCGTGTAATTTAATATCTTTACTATCAAGCAATTCAATAAAGATGTCAGGTGAAATTTTTATTGGTCTTGCATACTGCTCATTAATAACAGATTCGATATGGAAGGTTTCCAAAATCTTAAGTTCAATTGCTTGTCTTATCAAAAAGATGCTTTCGTAGATATGTGTCATTTCATTAGTGTATGTTTGTGACCTTGTAATTCTTCTTGCCAAATCATAAACTTCCTGTGCTAAAATTCTTTTTCTTGAATGTACTCGTTTGTAATCCTTTCCCTCTTTTTTCGTTGCCACTTCACCTGTAAATTCATTTATATGAAGCAGTAATAAATGCAAAAAAGATGCTGTTCCACCAAAATATTTTTTATCTAACACTTCCTGATTATATGTTGATATTTCTGCCTTAACATTCTCAAGAATCTTTAATATTGCAACTAAAGAATTTCGATAATAGTTATCATCATCTCCGCCAGAATAGCTTATAATTTCGTTAACTAACCATCTATCATCATACTCTGAAATTTTCTTTTTCATCTTAAAATTGTCATATAAGACTCTTTTTATATCCTTGAAAAAAATATCAAATTCACTGTTTAGCACTTCAATGCTTATTTCATTTTCTGCAATTTGTCTCAAAGTTTCCCCTCCGTAACCAATATAGTTTTCCAGAAGATGTACTATTTTTGAGTCCGTCACAGAATAGAAACTGCCAAGTGGTGTTGTAATGCACGAAACTGCCATTTTATTCCTCCCGTTCTGTTTCTAAAATTTCATATCAGATATATCAAGTTTAATTTGTTCTTCGGCTTCTTTATATATTTGACACTCTTTTCCCATAGCACACTTGCCCTCAGACAAGTATCTACACTGGTTGCTGTTCTTTACAAATGTCATATTTTTTCTTGTACTTCCATCATCAGGAAATGAAATATATTCTATGGGGATAGGGGTCTTATCATTATCTACCTTGCAAAATCCCAACTTTGAAATGTTTTTGCTTATTGTTGCCATAATCACTTCTCCTCATATCAGCTTTCTCTGTATGCCTTAACAATCTTAGGCAGATTTTCTGTCAAATACTCATAAACTCTCATTTCAATAGCATCCTCTTCAGAGGGAACATTGTAAAAATTTTTCTCGAAAAGGACTTTTTTCTTCTTATCAATGTCCAACATTGTATTAGACAAAATGTTATCCAGAGTGGTTTCCACCTGCTCATGGTATCCATCTAATTGCCCTTGCTTATATGCTTCTTCCAATTTTTCATTTAAAACATCTCGTGTAATCCCAATACCCTGTTCAAGTAACCAACTGGATATTTCTTTCAATTTGTCCGTCATATCTACACCTCCATGTTTACAGATACTTCTTAAATCCTGATTTCATCTTCAGCATCACATCAATCAGCCACTCAAACTGCTCACTCCATTTTGACTGGTTACTGAGTGCCGCCGATTTCTGAACAACAATACGGCTTGCCTTCTTTTCCGGAAGTTCTCGCCAGTCAAACGAGAAGCCAGCTATTGCTTCAATATCATCCTTGTGCTGCAACAATGAGCGGAACAGTTCCTTGTTCTCATTGATATACAGTTCAACCACCAGTTCATCTCGCTTTTGTATCTGTGACACCGCAATGTGACAGGCAGAGGAACCTACACTAAAGTTCATCCAATGGTCAGTGGACGGCTTGCGGCGATTGAAATTTTTCGCAAACTGTGCATTCTGAAATGCGAAATCTTCAAAGGCAACCCAGTAGGCATATCTCTGCTGTTGTGTTCCATTGATGGACTCATTTTTCTTTACTTCCTTTGTCCAGTCATTCGGTTTCTCAATAACTTCAAACTTCACTGCCGGCTCCGAAACACCTATTTTATACAGCTTAATTTCGCACAGAAAAAATCCGATTTTATCATCAGTGTGATTGTTCAGCCATTCGATTGCAGCCTTGTGTTCCTCACGAGCGTGTTTCACTACCCAAATTACAACATCTGCGGATTTCCCGGATGCATAAGTTATCAGTTTTCCAAGATGGTCATGGTTAGTGTCTTCCAACTGATTTTCTATAATGATTTTTCTGTCTGTTCCTGTTTCAGATGCATAAATATCTACATTAAAATCTCCAACTGACGATTCGGTTTCATCGACTGTAATCTCCAAACCGACTGCATCAGCAAGCAGATTGATATTATCGTCCTGCGACAGCCACGGAGTGAAATCCAACGCTTCATGTGGCCACACAGTCCGCAGGTCTTTAATTTCTTCCAAGACTCCTAATGCTTTCACTCTGCATCACTCCCTTCGATTGAGGTATTTTTTCTTTTCACATAAGTCAGTTCGATATCGTATCCCAATGCTTCCAACATCTGCACATAAGTCTTATTGACCACACCGTCCTGCTTCTTTATGATACGATTCACATACTGACCTGTTGTTCCGATTGCTTCTGCTAATTGTGCCTGCGTTTTGCCTGCTTCGATGCATTTTACTTTGACATCTACCTCAATATTGTTTTTTACCATTCCCATTACCTCGCTTGCACATTTTAATGTTTATAAATAACACTATTAAGATAAATTATAGCACACAAATTCGTATTTTACAATCCACCCTGAACATTGTTTACAAAATATCCGAAAAGAGAAAAAAACACCCTGCATCTCTGCAAGGTGTCCATGTGTATCTCTGTTCAGTTTTATACCTCTACTCCCGAGCCGTCCTTGAATGTGACGGTCATTTTCTTATCCTTATCCACCGTGATGTACTCGACCATGCTGCCCCACATCCCGGCATCAAATTCCGTGATAGGCTCTCCATGCTTTTCAAGGGTGTCAATGAAAATGCCCAGTTTTTCATAATGAGCCTGCTTTTCCTCGATGGCTTCCACAATAGCATCGTACCTTGATTTAACTTTTTCGTATCGTTCCACCAAACCATCATAGCGTTTCTGGTAGTCCTCCTGATTCTGTACGGTTCTCGCATTCTCCGCCACACAACTTTGGGTCAGTTCTACCACAATCTCCATCTCGTTGCGAAGTTTGTCCTGTTCCTGCTCCAAAGCAGTGACATCGCAAACCGTCTGCCGTATAAGATGAATATTTTCTATGATTTCATCTTTCTCGGTAATAAGGGTATTCATTGCCTTGATAAAAGCAGCGATGATTTCTTCTTCCGTAACATGAGGAGTTTCGCATTTTCTATTCCCATCGAATTTATGGTTGCAGCGGTAAATGACCCTGCGGTACTTATCATTGGAATGCCAGACCTTGGATCCGTACCAACTGCCGCACTCGGCACATTTTATCTTGTTTGAGAAGATGCTGACTCCGCTGTACCTTGCTTCGTTTTTCTTGGAGCGTTTGGCAAGTTCCACCTGCACCAAATCATAAACGCTTGGCTCGATAATGGCTTCGTGGTTGCCCTCCACATAATACTGAGGAACTTCGCCCTCGTTTTTCTTGGTCTTTTTTTGTAAGTAATCCACCGTAAATTCCTTCTGGAGCAGGGCATCACCCTTGTACTTCTCATTGGAAAGCATTCTGCGAACGGTTGCTCCATTCCACTTGTCTTTACCGCCTGGGGATTTGATGCCCATCTCGGTCAGTTCCACTGCTATGCTGTGTGGTGTCATGCCCTCAAGGAATCTTCTGAATATCAGCTTCACTATTTTCGCCTGTTCTTGGTTGACCACGATGTTCCCATCAGGTCCCTTCTCAAGGCCAAGCACACGGGAGTAGGCGAAGCTGACTTTTCCGTCAGCAAAACGCTTTCTGTGTCCCCATGTGACGTTCTCGGAAATGGAGCGGCTTTCTTCCTGCGCCAGTGAACTCATAATGGTGAGGAGCAGTTCGCCCTTACTGTCAAAAGTCCAAATGTTCTCTTTTTCAAAATAGCACTCCACGTTATGTTCCTTCAGCTTTCGGATGGTGGTAAGGGAGTCTACCGTGTTTCTTGCAAATCGGCTAACCGACTTTGTTATGATAAGGTCGATTTTACCTGCCAGGGCATCCGCCACCATGCGTTTGAAGCCATCTCTTTTTTTGATATTGGTTGCAGAGATACCTTCGTCCGTGTATATCCCGGCAAACTCCCAATCCTCTCTGCCTTTGATATAATTTGTGTAATAATCTACCTGTGCGGCATAACTTGTAACCTGGTCTTCATGGTCAGTGCTGACACGGGCATAACCTGCCACCCTGCGTTTCTTCCTGCTGTTGACCGGAGTGGCTGTGAATTTATTAATGGTTGCAGGAATAGCCGTTACTTTTCTTTGCACCAATTTTCGCCACGCTCCTTTCTCATCTGCTTCATGCGTTCACTCATCTCGACTTTTCGCTCCGGAGTCCATTTTTCCTTCATAAGGCTTCGCATATGTGCTTTCTGTTCCTCTGTCCTTGGCAGTCGCTTTGGAGCAGGCGGTGTATAAATCACTGCCGTTACCGTGCCGTCCTTTTTGTGAATTTCCAAGTCCTTATCCGTCAGCACCGAAATATACTCCACGGTCTTTCGGAATAAGGCATCGTCAAACTCTGCCATTCCAAGAGTATCGGCAATGAGAGGTATCAGTGCATCCTCACGCAAGCCTGCCGTTTGACAGCCATTGCTGTGTTCGGAGCATCGCCAGTAATTGACCTTTCCGTTTTCCGCTGTGGCTGACGGCTGTGTGGCTCTGCGGAAATTGCATTCACAGTTTTTGCACTTGATTTTTCCAGTAAAACATGAGGAGCCTTTGCAGTTCGTACCGTTCTTTCTTCTCTTGGCAGAAGTCTTAGCACGGTACTCTGCCGTCCAACAGTCCTTGTGACCAGTGTTGGGGCAGTCCTTTGTGATAACCCTTCCGTCTGTCATATGAAACTCCAGTACATAGCGTTTCGGAACATCGATATGGTCAACCTCTCGGAGGAAAATCTCCTCATCAAATTCTTCTAACCCAAGCACCTCAGTGCAGGCTTTGACCATATTTTTATGGTTAATACTCCCACCAACCCCACAGCGGCCACCCTTTTTCTTTCTCGAACCACAGCACCAGAACTCAAGGCAGTTGCCACGGTCGGTTCGCTTGTTGTGCATATAGCTGACACCGCAGTGAGGACATTTAATTTTTCCCGTAAAACAGCAAGTGTTCAGACTCTTATTCGCCAAAGCACCCAGTTCCTTTCGCCTTGCAATCTCATCCTGCACATACCGAAATGTTTCCATATCGATGATTGGCTCGTGGGTATTCTCCACGAAATACTGTGGCATTTCGCCACGGTTCTTTTTGCGGCGTTTTGTAATAGGGTCCTCGATGAACTCCTTCTGCAGGAGTAGATTGCCTGTGTAGGTAATGTTGGTAAGTACCACCTTGATGTTTGAATCCACCCATCGGCAGCCGTTTGCCGTGGTAATGCCCTCGGCGGCAAATTCCTTCTCGGTTTCGAGCCTGGACTTGCCATCAAGGAAATTCTGATAGATGCGTTTTACAATCTCCGCTTCCTCGGGCACAGGCACCAGTTTATCATCCTCCCAGCGGTATCCGAAAATCTTAAACTTGCCATTTGGGATACCCTTTTCAAAGCGTTTCTTCGTTGCCCACCGGATATTCTCACTGATGGAACGACTCTCTTCCTGGGCAAAGGATGCCAGAATGGAAAGCATCAATTCTCCGTCACCACTCATGGAATTGATATTTTCCTTTTCAAACCGAACCTCGATGTCCTTTGCCTTCAGATGCCTTACGGTTTCCAACAGGTCAACCGTGTTCCTTGCAAATCGGCTGATGGACTTGGTAAGAATGATGTCTATTTTTCCTTCCTCGCAGTCAACCAGCATTCGCTTGAATTCATCACGCTTGACCGTGTTTGTGCCTGAGATAAAATCATCGGCATAAACACCTGCGTACTCCCAATCGGGATTCTTCTGAATCAGCTTGCTGTAGTAGCTGATCTGTGCGGAAAGGGAATGCATCATTCTTTCCGACTGCATGGATACTCTGGCATAAGCCGCCACTTTTTTGAGCTGCTTTATGGCAGGCACAGTCGGTTCAATTTTGCTTATTTTCGGCATATAATCACTTCCTTCCGCTACTATACATCACTCTTTTCGCCCCGGAAGTCAACGATATGTCGGCAAATAATGTACCCAAAGTCGGGTGGTATTTTTCACGGAAAATTGTATCAATTTGCCCATACTCCTTATCTGAAATAATGCCCTCAAAGAGCATCTTTCTTGCCATAAGCATGGTGGTCTGATACAGTTTTTCATTTCTGAATTCCTGCTTATCCATCAATACCACCTCCGAACCGATGCTCCACATAACACTCGTGGCAGCAATACTTTCTGTGGCTGTTGCCATATACTTCAAACTCCTTACCGCAGTTCGGACATTTATATATATAGATGGCTTTTCGCTGTACCTGATCAAGATGTGCATTCCACCATTTATTCCTACAGGCATCACTGCAAAATCGCTTTTTCTTTCTACCTTCCATCTGCACCATTTCTTTTCCGCAGCACTCGCAGACAGAACCGTCTGCAACAGGCACATCGGATTTCTCAATGCCAGTGAGGTTATTCCTCCGGCAGAACGATTTAATGGTATTCTGTGAAATGCCTGTCTGCTGTGCTATCTTCATATATCCCACACCCTGTTTTCGGAGTGCGCAGATTTGCGCTTTCTGATTTTCTGTCACTACTGACACCTCCCATCGTTATGAGGTCATCGCCTCTAACAGTGAAAGGACAGAAACACATCATTCAAGAACCACGAATTTCGACAAGGGCAAAAAAATAATGCCCGCCAAGGATAAAATCCAAGACGGGCATCAAGTCAGTACACAAGTATCACAAGAATTACTATATAATTATTTTTCTATTTTATAGAGGGAAACACGCACACGTATACGCACATACGCGCGTATAGGAATTTTCCGAGCCTGTTGTGTCACTTGTGTCTTGTGTTCCCATGATATGCTTAAACCTTTGTGCAAAAATCAAGTGAAATCCAACCTGCTCCGCTTTTCAATCTTCCCCAGCCCTTATCAGAGCCAGTGCCGGACTGCACTTCGATAATCGTATACACACCGACAGGGATATATTTGGTTCTGGCATAGTTTGTGCCGGGACCTTTTCTGATGTTAAGGTCAGAAATTGCAACCTTAATCTTGAACGGCACGGCGGATGCTGTTGTTTTCGATGTGTAGATGTTTACACCATTTGCATCAAACACGGAATATCCCGTCTTGCAGGCTTTTTTTGCATTTTCCAATGAGGAATATGCCCCAATCTGCGACTTTGCATCTGCCCACGATTTGCGAATGCGATAGATGTTTTTGACGGTCGGTTTTGCATCGGTCAAATACTTTTGTACTTTTGCCTTGAATGCGGACCAGTGCGGCAAAATATACAGCGGACAGGTCTTGTACGGATTTTTTGCGGTATTGAGATAATCCACAGTACCCGATTTTCCGTCCCTGACATTGAGCCAGTGGGTGTGGGTAAAGAGGTGGTTAATATCAAGATTGTATTTTTTCAGCAAAGCTGCCGCCAATCTTGCACAATTGTCCTCAGACTTCTTATCTGTCACATTATACGCAGATGACATAATGCACTCGATCGCAATTGTTCTACGATTGCCATTGCCACTACCATCAGCGGCGTGCCAGCCGCTCAGACTGTGGGGCAGATTCTGCCATGCACAGGTATTATCAACGTAATAATGCACCCTGACATCTTTCATATTGCCATTAACAGTTGCTCTTGTATACTGCTCCGCAGGTGTCGTTCCGCTTGCCACAGAAATCCAGTCGGTATTGTGAACTGTTACACCGATGATTTTACCCTCCATAGAAGCGGAGGGCATTGCGATATGATTTGGATTGTGCTTTGTGAGTAAGTATTCATTTACGGTTACACCGTTCATTGTTGTGGTTGTATCAGGTTTCAGAATTGCCATTCTTATCATCCTCACTTTCTTTCAGTTGTTCCTCAGCTCTGCCTACCTTTGTTTGCAGAACGTCAATTGCTTTCTTGATTACCGGCGGATACGGAATTCCCATGAGTGTGGTATTCTCCACAATGGAGAGCAGCTCATTCAGACAGAAGCTGATGCACACGGTATCACGGATGTAATTTGTGCCAATGAGAATATCGATTCTCACGCCGACCACCACCATAAGAAGAATACAAAACTTCTTTGCAAGACCAACCCAGCCTGCCGTGCTGTTGAGTGTGCCGCTTTCGCTGTGTTTGGATTTGCCCATTGCCGCAGTTACAATGCCTGTCACAAAATCAATGCCCATAAAAACTACAAGTGTTGCCAATGCGGAATCCCAGCCGCCGAGCAGTGTGGTAATCACTCCTCCCACCACGCCTGCAATCATACAGATTGTTTCTTTCATAAACATCACCCTTTCATAAATTTGATAGATTTCACCATCGGATGGGAATTATCCGATGTGCCTTGGAAGGCAAGGTAATATTCTCCATCCGACACATTTTCCAGTGACTGCATCACTGAAATGGACGTATCGGAATAAAGCCATTGAAATGACAGTGAAACAGCATTGCCGTTTTGGATTTCTTCGTAGATGTGCCTTGCAAGCTCAGAGCCTGTCTTATCGGTTTTTCTCACCAGATAAAACTCGGCATTTTCCAACGCACCAACCACATAATTCAAAATCAAGTGCATGGCAGAAGTGATGAAAACAGGTGTCAGACACATCACAAATACCGTTCCTGCCCAACCAAAATCTGTTTGATTGACATGCAGTGCATAATCATTTTCGGCACAGCAGAAATGCGGATAACTCTCCGAAAAACCGGATAGAGAACGATAGCCGTCATTGTAATAGGTGTAAATATTTTCGCCGTATTTCTCAAGGGCATCTGTACCGGATTCAAATAAAACGGTATCGCTGACAGAACTTGTCTGTTTGATGAGATTTTCCAGATATACGGCATTTTCCGTTATCTTTTGCAGTTCCGCTTTGGTGGCATAGCCGGATAAATCCATATCATCTGCGTCACTTCCGTCTGCTCCTTTCAGCGATTCCAGCCACTCGGTTTCTGTTCCTGAAAAGCCGTGTTCCACTGCAATGATATATGCGGATTTACCGTCAGAGCCATTCACACCGTTTTTCCCATCCACGCCATTTTCGCCGTCTTTCCCTTTGAGAGAAGCAAGCCACTCTGCAAGTGTCCCTGTAAAACCATTCTCCACAGCAAGTTCATATGCAGATAAGCCGTCTTTTCCATCCTTGCCGTCTGCACCATCTTTCCCATGCTGCACTTCACCGATTTTCTGTAAAAGCTGTGTATACAAATCAGGCGTCGGCGGAATGGGAGAATCGGCATCCTCTCCCACAAATCCGGATGCACGAATATGTAGTGTCACCGGAACTGTTGTGGCACGCAGTCCGGATGTATTGTCAGCGTCATATCCGAATACGGATAGCTTTACCGCACCTGCATGAAGCTCCGCAGGCAGCAAACAGGACAGTCCGTCAGTGCAGAGCACACGGTTGTATGTTTCATCACATTGGGTAAACTGCACCACCTTGTGAAACTTCTTCCAGTCACCGTCAAATACAAATTTCAGTGTTACAAATGCAATCTGGTCGGAGGCAATCACTTCACGTTCCAGAATCTCAATTTTCTGTCCCTTTACAAGAAATTTCAGCATCATTCCTTCACCTCTTTCCATGTTTTCGTGCTTGTGACATATTCCATGTATCCATCAAGGCACTGGATTTTTGAAAGCGGAGATTCAATATCAACTGCATGGCTGTCCCAGTTTGTATTTTTCTTCACAGCGTTCCAATCAGCAAGAGAACCCTCATAAGTGATTGTGGTCAAAGATTCACAGTAATTGAAACAGCCGCCCACAATTTCCTTGACGTTTCGGGTAAGCGTAAGGTTTTTTAGTTTTGTGCATCGTACAAACATTCTGTCACTAATGACTTTGCCGCCATATCTCACCGTTTCAAGATACTGACACTCACTGAATGCCATTGCACCTACGGTTACCACAGAGGACGGAACGGTTACGGACTTGATTGCCGTTCCTGCAAATGCGTTTACGCCAAGTTCCGTGACACGTTCCGGAATCTTCAGTTCCGTTAAGCCATTAAGACTCTGATGATAAATATATCCATCAATATGCGGCAGAAATGCAGCCTTTTTGATTGCTGTAAGCGTTGTCGGAAGTGATACTGTTTTTAAGTTATCACAATACTGAAAAAGTCGTTCACCAATGCCTGTCACGCCCTCTGAAACAATAACTGACTTGATATTGGAATTATTCTGAAACGGTGACGGATTGCTGTCGGTAGAATAATCGAATGTTGCCCCTGTGCCTTTGAGGAGCAGTCTGCCGTCCGAATAAAGTACAAAATCCACGCTTTGACCGCATTTTCCGATAGAAACCACATCGCCTGTCATCTCATCAATTTTCAGCGTTAACTCGTTTATCTTTGTTGTCAGCTGACCGACTGTGATGTTGTAATCTTTTATCTGCGTCTGAATTTCTGCAAGTTGTGAAAGCATATCTGTAACCTTGCATTTGCCAAGAATACAGCGGACATATCCGCAGAAATTATTGTTTTCTCTGTAATCTGTAATGCTGAGTTCTAATGTGCCTGCATCAAGTCTGATAATGCAAAGGGTGAGATATTTCTTGTAATCTGTATTCTGAAATCTCGGTATTGCAGGATTGGTGGCAGGTGTTCCGGCGAGAATTTCAAAGCTGACATTACGGACGTTTTCAGAAGTGTTGCAACAAATTCCAACCGCCATATATCTCGGCAGGGATTCGTCCACATAGCGAGATAAATCATAGGTGTATGCCGTATCCGAAATGAAATAATGCCCCTGAATCCAAGCCTTTCCGCTGCCTATCGTCAGCTTCAACTTGTTTACAGACAGTTTGAAACACTGCCCGAAGTTGTCCTGAATTCCGTCACAGATAATACTGCCGAGATAGTCGTTGAAATTCTCAGCAGTATATGTTCTGTCAAGATTTTTAGAATTGAAAAATCCGAATGAAAATGCCATGTTAAGCCTCCTTAAATGTCGGTGTTAAATTTCTGCCGTTGTGGTCAAAGCTCTCGATCATTCCGACAAGCTGTATTTTATTCTGTCTGATTCCAAACCTATGATGTTCTACGGTGACAAAATCGCCAACAAAATAGTCCACACCGTATTGAAACTGTGTGGACTGTACTGCAATCTGTGATTCTGATTTCATTGTTATGGGAACAAGACTTTGTTTTCCTTTCTCTTTCAGAAGTTCCGAATATTCTTCCTCAGATAATGGTTTTGTTTCGCCATTTTCCTGTTCTTCATTTGAAATGTCTTTTGCATCAACATACACTTCATAGCGTTCGAGAGAAGAAGGCTCTGTTCCTTCAAAATATGTGGTTCTCTTGCGTTTTTCACCTTCGCCTTTTCCCAGAACATAGGCGTAATTTTTCTTGACTGAGGTATCTGTAAAATAGGTGAAAGACAGCAGATTATTGTATCTGTCAGAGAAAATGATGTGCGGATTGATTTTCTGTAATATGCTCCTATCAGTACCTTGTAAAAGTTCAAAAATCATTTCATACTGTTCATTATCTATTCTGGAAAGTCTGATATTTGCAGTTCCGCCGATTTTTTCACAAATGGTATACACCCATTCCATCAGATTGTCGTAGCTGACCTGCAACTTTGTTTTTGCATCCCAACAAGAACCTGACGAACAGCCGACAACAAGTCCCGGAATTTTTCTGATACCAGCTGTACAAGCATTATGCTGCACCACATTCATTGCAATCTGAGAATATGAAACAAGTTTTGTAAAGTTGAATGTGGGATAAATGATTCTGCGTTCAAGTAAGCACATTAAAAATCTGCCTTTGACGATAAGATAGTCACCATCTTCAGCATCGGTTTCAAGTTCCACAGATTCAATCAGTCCGAAATGTTCCTTGTCGTCATCACGGCCAACAATTCTACCAGTCTGAAAAATCTCGATATTTCGGGGAGATGCAGCAATGTATACTTCAAAAGCACCGCATTTGTAATATTCGATGTCCCACAAAAGCGAAGAAAAGCTGTCGCAGACAGCCTCAAGTGAAATATTCAGTTTATCATTCAAGACAGTCATATTATAAATTTCAATCTGCATTTTCACACCCCTAAGTACGCATTGCGGTGAATAAGACGGACTTTCAGGCTTGACAGCCCCTCAGACGCACGAACATAGAATTTATTTTCGCCTGCTTTCAGATTCAGCCATGTTGAACCTGAAACAAGTCGGTTGATGATATTTGTCACAACGCCCTCACGCTTCAGAAGAACGGTTTTGTTGCCTGTTTTCGTAGTTATGGTGATAACATCGCCCTTTTGAATATCGCCCGAAATCTGCATATATTCGTCCGTCAGAGCGTTGTAAATGGTCGGATTTTTCGCAGGTCCACCGCTGATTTCAAGAGTGAATCCAACCTCATCACCGCTGTTGTTGATAGTCATCATATCCTGCGTATTATATGCACCAATCGGAAATGGTTCGTCATTATCAGGGCAGACAAAATGAAATGCACCTCTGACACGGGAATATTCTGCAATTTGCGTTTCTGTGGAGTACCAGTAAATATCGGGACAGAGAATGGAGATCTGCCCATTGGTCAGCTTTTCAAAATTCTCCACCTCGCAGGTTTCCACGATACCCTCTGCATACACAGAGATATTTTTTGTGGAGTAGTAAATTTTGATGTAGCGTGACGGCTTGACCACACGATATAGTTCATGCCTGCGAAGTTCCACATCAAAGCCACGCATTTCAAAGGAAATGACCACATTTCGCTTTTCAATGAAGGCATTGTTGAGGTAACTGCCGTTCATTCCTGCATAATTTGAAGTGCTGATTGTTCCAGCAGGCGGATACAGACCGTCGATTTCGGAGACCATATAGCGGTTGGCTGTGGTGGTGAGGTCGATTTGTTCGCCGGCGGCGTTTTCGAGGATGAGAGAGAAAACCAAAGTTTCAGCTCCTTTCATTGACTTTTGAAGGCTGGACATGGTATAATTAAAGAAAAAACGTAGAGCATGACGGCTCTGTAAATCAAAATTTTCGGAGGTAATTTCAATGTTTAGATCAATTAGAAAAAAGAAAAATGAAATCAGCACAGACGAAGCGAAAGAACTACTACGTTGTTCTCGACGTGGCATACTGGCAGTTAACGGTGATAATGGTTATCCCTATGCGATACCGATCAATTATCTATATGATGAAGATGCGCATAA
>OIZE01000913.1_pt1 | contig 20906 bp, 20 predicted proteins | sample 1588421 | NCBI WGS metagenome assembly OIZE01 (sample SAMN03283251) | human gut metagenome | biome: human-associated habitat; material: feces | host: Homo sapiens | place: USA | collected 2013 | reverse complement strand
GGCAATCGAGCAGGAAGCCCCCACTTCAAAATCTGTAAGATTTAAGTGGCGGGAGCATGTCACAGAAATGGATGTGTGTCAATATGGGAATGTTCGTTAACCCTGATAATCTGGCATTTCAGGCAGCTTTGAATGCAAAGATCTATGTTGATAAAAGTGGAATCCTCAATTATACAAACAGTGTTCTGGGGTCAACAGATGCTTTTATATGCAATAGTCGTCCAAGAAGATTTGGAAAATCTGTTACTGCAAATATGCTTACAGCGTATTACAGCAAAGGATGCGATTCAGAAGAAATGTTTTCCAGACTGAAAATCAGTCAGGCAGAAGATTTTAGAAAACATCTGAATCAGTATGATGTGATTCATTGGGATATTCAATGGTGCATGGGGCCTGCCAATGGTCCTGAGAAAGTTGTTTCTTATATTTCAGAAAAGACAATTTTAGAATTAAGAGAATATTATCCTGATGTACTTCCGGCAGAAAATCATTCCCTGGCAGAGACACTGGCACGGATCAATACTGTAACTGGCAGAAAGTTTATTGTGATTATTGATGAATGGGATGTTCTGATTCGCGATGAAGCTGCAAAAGAGGATATCAAGAATGAGTATATCCGCTTCTTACGTGGTATTTTCAAAGGGACAGAGCCTACAAAATATATTCAGCTTGCATATCTTACAGGTATTTTGCCAATTAAAAAGGAAAAAACTCAGTCTGCCTTAAACAATTTTGATGAATTTACCATGGTAAGTCCAAGTATTCTGGCGCAGTATATCGGATTTACGGAAGCTGAAGTACAAAAGTTGTCAGATAAGTACCATCAGGATTTTGATAAGGTAAAGAAATGGTATGATGGATATCTGCTGAAAGATTACCAGGTTTATAATCCCAGAGCTGTTGTCAGCGTAATGCTGAAAGGAGAATATAAGAGTTACTGGTCGGAAACAGCCTCTTATGAAGCGATTGTGCCTTTTATCAACATGAATTATGATGGCTTGAAAACAGCAATCATTGAAATGCTTTCCGGCTCATCTGTCAAAGTTAATACAGCAACATTCAAAAATGACACTGTTAATATTCAAAGTAAGGATGATGTACTGACTTATATGATCCATTTGGGATATCTTGGATATGATCAGACAGAAAAAATTGCTTTTGTTCCCAATGAAGAAATCCGTCAGGAACTGACTAATGCTGTAAAAAGTAAGTCATGGAATGAAATGCTTATGTTCCAACAGGAATCAGAGACTTTACTTGATGCAACGCTGGATATGGATAACGAAACAGTTGCTGCACAAATTGAGAAAATTCATAATGAATACGCTTCTGTCATCAGGTATCATGATGAAAATTCATTAAGCAGCGTATTAGCCATTGCCTATCTGGGAACTATGCAGTATTATTTTAAACCGGTTCGTGAATTTCCTACAGGACGCGGATTTGCAGATTTTATTTTTATCCCTAAGCCTGAATATAAAAGTGCTTATCCTGCATTGGTTGTTGAACTGAAGTGGAACCAGAAAGTACAGACGGCAATACAGCAGATTAAAGACAGAAAATACCCATCCTCGATTTCAGATTATACCGGTGATATTTTGCTTGTGAGAATTAATTATGACAAGAAAAGTAAAAAGCATCAGTGCATAATTGAAAAAGTGTAATAGCATCTGAAAAACATGCGCACATTGGGGTCTGATCGTGCGTCCAGCAAAGGGTATATAGTCCGGTGGGTGGAAGACAATATATGAACTTATGTGACTTACATTGAATATACTTACGCTAACCTAAGATAATTGTTGTATAAGGAAAAATATAACTTTGACTTGAATAATAAAAAAAATGTGGTATAGTAATTATATACAGAACCATATAACCATATTTTTCATAAAAAACAATTGCTTTATTTATCGATTATTTTGAAGAATAATTTTTAAAAAGATTATTATTTATAACCTTATAACCAGTTTTTTAATTTGGTATTTGAATTATATTCATTTAAGTAGGCGATAGAAATGTCTGTTGTTAGCTTGGTATATAAAAAGACAGATTCCGTTAGACGGTTGAGCCAAACTTTGGAAGGTTAAGGCTAAATAAATTAAATATTCAACGCATTAACGATCGCTATCTGAGCTATGGCGGTCGTTTTTGCATTTCTTATCAAGAATACGAACTATGTAAGTACCAAGAATACTACTAACAGTTCCGTAAACTATAGTAAAAATAACAAAAGATACTGTCATGTGTATATCCTCCTTCTTGGGTATTTCCGTCATGAAGTCATGAGGATATTTATATAAACAGAACATCGCTGTTCTGACATGACTCAACCGCCTAACCATCCCAATCTAGCCTGAAACTGAAATGTTGGAATCTGCCTATGGAGATATTATAAGATTTTTCGTAAAGCATGTCTACTATAAATTTACATTTTTACACGATCATGACCTGTAATGAGATCTTTAATCTGGAACATCCGGATGGGAGCAAATCTGATTAGTGACAAACTGAGAAATCAGGGACACGGACACCGGATTATTCGATCAGCAACATTTTATTTATAATGGATAATTTGATATAAATTACTTCAATTTGGATAACGGATAACTATATATCATTCCATTAGTCATGTCTGAAAGGGCATTGGCGGGAGCGATGCTGGCTTTCGTAAATGGGGCTTTACTTGGGGGCTATGTTTATAGCAAAAGTTCTTTGGGGTTAGAAGGTAAACGTCAAATCATCCGCCCATCTATAATATAACGCCACCTCATCAGCGGCGCGATTTTCTGCATTCATCCGGAAGTTCTTCCGACCAGGGCATCAGATCATCCAGTTCTGCCGGATTTATCTTTCCATTCACATCGCAGCGTTTCGGCAGTTCTGTGAGGATATGCCGAAAATAATAGTATGGACGCAGGCTATTCAGTTTAGCGGTTTCAGAAATACTGTACACCATAGCATTTGCAGAGGCTCCATTTGCCGTGTTATGGAACATCCAGTTTTTCTTTCCGATACAGAAAGTACGGATGGAACGTTCAGAAGCTGAGTTATCGATTGGTACATCTCCGTCTGTCAAAAACACTTTCAGGTAAAGTTCCTGATTGACCAGATACTGCAGTCCCTGGCCTGTTTTTGATTTTGGCGGGACCGTACACTGAGAAAGCTGTTCTTTCACCCACGCAAAGAAATCCTCAACCATCGGCTGGATGATCTCCTGCCGTTTTTGAAGACGTTATTCAGATGAGAGCTTTTTCAGCTCGGTATCTGCAGTATAGAATCCCCCGATTTTCTGCAGTGCTGTATATGCGACCGAACTGTGCCCAGCAGAGGGATCCTTTTTATCCATCGCCTTTACCGCATCCGCAAAATCACGTCTGGCATGTGCCCAGCAGTTTGCATTGGTCACATCCGGCAGTTTTTTATCTACCAGATGATACTGCTGTAACCCATCCGTGACAAGGATCCCTTTATAATCCCTGTAGAATTCCAGTGGCTTTTGATGATCCCGGTCTTTCTGGTATTCGTATATCACGACAGGGCGCTCCTGATAAAACTCGCCGGAACGATGCACCCACATGTAACATTTGCTGTTTGGATGGCTGCTGTCCTTTATGACCTGTGTCGGTGTTTCATCTGACTGTGTGACATGCAGTTTCAGAAGTTATAAAGGAAAACGAGAGCATAGGCTACTAACGTTGCTCTAAAAGACCACATTGGGGTCAGACCCCATGAAATCCAAATAAAAGAAATGAATCAGAGCTAAAAGTTCTGTAAAAGAAACATGAAATATCTTGCAAAAACTTATCATGAGTGATAAAATCTCGTAAATGAGTTATCAGAGATGGAATGGAGATAAACAAATGCAGGAGAACATGAAAGAATACCTGACAGAAAAGGAAGCCAAGGAAAAGAGGCTGGAAGTATATACAGAGAAGATCCAGGAAAAGGTGTTGAGCAGATCTTCGGAAACAATCCGGCAGTTAGTGGAGGAGAGACACCGCCAGAAAATGACGCAGCAGGAAATAGCGGATATTACAGGGATAAAACCGTCGAATATGGCCCGGTTTGAGAGCGGTGGCAGGGTACCAACGCTGGTTGTACTGGAGAAATATGCGAATGCCCTTGGAAAACATATTGAAATAAAAATCTGTGATGACTGACAGATTTTTATTTGGGATAATCATATATGATATTATTATTAAAAATAGCAAAGCGAAATGGAGGGAGAAAGATCGCAAGAAAATTAAGGGACTGGTATCCGGGAGCAATTTACCATATCATGCACAGAGGAGTGAGAAGAAAACCAATATTTGAAGATGAGATGGACCATCAGGTACTGTTGCAGATAATAAAGACATCATTGAGTAAATATAACTGCTGGCTGCATGCGTATTGTCTGATGACAAACCATGTCCATCTGTTGCTTGAAACAGGCGATATAGAAATCGGGAAGTTTATGAAATATATGTCAGAGTGTTATGCCATTTATTATAACCATAAGTATGGTTACAGAGGGCATGTTTTTGAGAGCCGGTATAAATCCTGCCTTGTAAAAGAAGATGCTTATTTTCTCCAGACAAGCCGTTACATACATCTGAACCCGGTAAAAGCACAGATGGCAGATTATCCGGAAGATTATTTATGGAGCAGTTATCGGACGATGATAGGGATTGCGGATGATGGGATCACAGAGAAAAAGAAGACACTTGCGTACTTTCCGAAAAACAGTATTTATCAATACAGGGAGTTTGTGGAAGATATAGGACACAAATATATAGTGCAGGAACAGCATATCAGAAAAATGATAGGGGAAGATGAATTATGGCTACCGTGGTAAGAAGTTTTGCAATTCAGGGGATTGATGGGTATCCTGTGGATATAGAAGTAAAGATGCTTGAGGGACAGCCGGTGATATCGATCATCGGTCTTGGAGATCAGGCTGTAAAAGAAGCTGCAGAGAGGATCCAGGCAGCGATTGATGAGAGCGGTTATGTTTTTCCTAAAAAGCGTGTGATCATCAGTCTTGCACCCAGTGATAAAAAGAAAAGCGGTTCTCATTTTGATCTTGCAATGGCGGTTGGAGTGCTCTGCCAGAATGGAGACATAGGGGTGAAGAACCTGAAAGAATATGGCTTTATCGGAGAACTGTCATTAGATGGAAGGTTAAGAGCCTGCAGAGGGATTCTGCCGATGATCATTGCCGGTCAGAAGAAAGGAATAAAGAAGATCATCGTGCCGGAGGCTAATCTTAAAGAAGCAGGACTGGTGCATGGAGTAGAAATTTTGGGATTTCATGATCTGACAGGTGTGATTCGCTGTCTTGAAGGAAAAACATCAGGAGGAGAAATCCATGTGGATGAAAAGGAAAAAAGTTTGGAAGAATCAGGGACAGTTCTGGATTTTAAAGATGTTAAAGGACAGGATGAGCTGATAGAGGCGGTTGTTCTTGCTGCGGCAGGAGGGCACAATATGCTGATGGTCGGGGAGCCTGGATGCGGAAAGACCATGATCGCGCAGAGGATTCCAACGATACTTCCGGAAATGACAGAGGAAGAATGTCTGGAAGTAACAAAAATATACAGCATTTCCGGCCTGCTTCCCAATGGACATGCCCTGATGAAATACAGACCGTTCCGTGCCCCGCATCATAATGCATCATTGAATGCTTGATCGGCGGCGGTGCCTATGCAATGCCGGGGGAAGTATCACTGGCACATAATGGGGTACTGTTCCTGGATGAACTTGCTGAATTTTCAAGGCGGATTCTTGACGCATTACGCCAGCCGATAGAAGATAAAAAAGTATCTATTTCAAGAGTGAACGGTACTCATACGTTTCCTTCCAGTTTTATGTTTATTACAGCTATGAATCCCTGTCCGTGTGGCTATTATCCAGGTGCAAAATGTAAGTGTACGGATTATGAGATTATTAAATACAGGGGAAAGATTTCCGGTATGAAACAGAAGATCAGAGAATGGAAGATACAGTTAAAGGCGGATCTCTCATTAAAAGATATTGGGAACATGATAAACAAAGTAGTGCAAGGATGGATTAACTACTACACACACTATTATAAGTCAGAATTTTATGAGGTGTTGCGTTATATCAATCAATGTCTGATTAAATGGGTACGACGAAGTTATAAAAAGAAAAACACGAGAAGCAGAGCCGAGCACTGGCTTGGTGCAGTAGCCAGAAGAGACAGAAACTTGTTTGCACACTGGAAATTTGGAATATTACCATCTGTTGGAGAGGGAGCCGTATGAGTCGAGAGGCTCACGTACGGTTCTGATGGGGACTCAAGGGGAGGTTCCTTGGGTCTACCTACTTTGTGGTAACATTCCAGTATAAATCGGATGCAGAGTGGTTCTATGAACATCTGAAACATAGAATGGGACACTTTGGATTAAACCTCGAGGAAGAAAAGAGCCGTCTGATAGAGTTCGGGCGTTATGCAAAAGAAAGATGCAGAAAAGCCGGAACGAAACCAGGCACTTTTACTTTCTTAGGTTTTACACACTACTGTTCCAAAAGTAGGAATGGCAGATTCAGAGTGAAGAGGAAAACCAGTAAGAAGAAGTTTGCAAAGAAGTGCAGAGAAGTAAATCTTCTGTTAGTGAAGATGAGAACATGCAGATTAAAAGAGATTATTGCAAAACTTAACCAGATACTAATTGGTTATTACCATTACTATGGAATTACGGACAATACAGAAAGTATAACGGCATTCCGATATAACATCATGAGAAGCCTGTTCTATTGTCTGAACCGGAGAAGCCAGAAGAAAAGCTATAATTGGGTAGAATTTCTAAATATGCTGGATAACAGCTATCCACTGGTAAGACCCCGGATATATGTCAATATATACGAATGATAATGTGAACGATTCGTTTCGCAAAGAGCCGGATGCGGGAAAGCCGCACGTCCGGAATTCTGTGAGGGGTGCACGACCGTAAGGGGTGCATCTACTCGACCCATAAAGTACGAATACAGACAACTATTCTAACACACAGGAATCTTCACAATCAGTGAATAGCACTTATCAATACAAAAGTCAGATTCCTCTGCAAAATACGAAAACGTGTCGAATTATGTCGATAAAAGTAGCGTGACTATTTTGATAAATAGTAGTACAATATATATAAATTCCATTGCAATCCCAAACGCTTGTTGTATATTGATGAGCTGCAGAAGCTGAACTGTGAATTTAATGAGTCAGAAAAAGGAATCAGGCAGAATTTTGTCTGTTTCCTTCTAATTTCAGTACAAAGATTATCTGATTTTCAATAAAAATATATGATTATATAAGGAGCAATAAACATATGAGGGAAAAATATAATATACACAAAAAGTAGAAATTATATTTTGTTATATAGATAAATATATATAAGGGAGTATTCAAAATCAGTAGATATGTGAGTAGCAATAAGAGTTAATTCAAAAAAATTATTATAAATTTAACAAATTAGGTAATTGACGAAAATCAATATGTCATGTTATAATAAAAAAGCGCTAAGTCTTAGTGATTACTATGAAAGGATAGGATGTGTGAATGAGTAGTTCATTATTATTAGCGGTGCGCAAGCAAGAAGAAATTGCTCAAAGAGAATCACAGAAAGCTGAATTTGAGAAAACTTGGATAGGACGCAGAAGAAAAAAGATAAATTTGATTAAAGAAAAACAAGAATATCTTAAGCGGAATCATATAGGTTAAGACTCCTGATTAGTATCGGGGGTCTTTCTTTGTACATGAAAATATATCAAGGAGAACAGAATATGGAGAAAAAAGAGTTTGATAAAAGATTATACTCGCCAACGCATAAGATGGGATTTAAAATTTTAAGTGATGATCAGTTGGCAAATATATTTCCTACAGTAGAAAATATGGAACGAAAATTTGAAACACATAGAAAAAATATTTCGAAAATTGATGATGTAAAAGCTCATGGCACAGAATTTGATTTTCAATATAATTTGATGTATGACAGTATTTTTTCTATATGGGGAAAACGCGGAAGTGGAAAAACCTCAGCGATATTTACACTTAAATATCGCTTGGAAAAGAAAAACAAAAATGATTTATTTTTGCCAATTATCATGCCAGAAATGCTTCCTGTTAATTGCGATATTATTGGGTGGATATTGGCTGTTTTAGACAGCGAAGTTTCAAAACTGGAAAATATAATAAAAAATAACATAAGCCTCACAGATGATGATGAATTTTTCAAGCATTGTGTTTTTGATCCTAATAATAATAAACTGAGAGTTTCATATAAAAAAACAAAAGAACTTGCGTCTTCTAGAAATATGAGATCTTTTGGTTGGGAGAGATCTTATGCAGAGAATATTGGTTATACAGAAAGATATACTCAGAATTCTTATGATTTTTCAAGACAGCTTGCAGACTTCTGGGATATATTGGTTCAATCAATAAAGAAAGCATACGGCATGAGAACGAATGAAGAACCGCTTATTTATATTATGTTTGATGACGTTGATCTTACACCGGATAAAGTTGTGGAATTATTTTCTGTAATTATTAAATATCTGTCACATCCTAATCTTATAGTTATAACTACGGCTGATGAGGAACTATTCCGGGATGTGATAGAAAGTGATTTGAGAAAAAGGATAGGACAGGATACGCTGGATGATAGTATAAAAAAAGTTGCAGTTGCCATGTTGGGGCAATGGGATGATTATAAGCAAATTATAGAATATGTACAAAAGGATACGGCGATACAAAAACAGGTTAAAGAAACTGCGGAGCTATATATTGATAAAGTGCTTCCGCCTTCTGAAAGATATTATCTGGAACTGTTTGATACTTGCGAAAAAAGACGATATTTTATTGAGAATACAGATGAAGAAGGAGAGAATAAAAATATTGAGCAATTTTTTTCGGAGCAGATAACTAAATTGCATAAAAGAGTATACGGAAAAAATATAAAGGAAGATAATTTTTTATACTATAAAAAAGGAATTAAAAAAATCTTTGGGTTACCGTATTTACTTTTTATGGGAAATACGTCTAGACAGTTGACCAATCAATGTTTTATTTTAGAGGAGATGATTGATGGTATAATAGCAATATATGATAAAAGTGATATTATACCCCTTAAAAATAAGCAGCAATATTTACATAGAGAAGTATACAGACAAGTAGAGCATTTTTGGTATAATTCAATTAATGCAGGAAACATATTAAAAATAGATGACGTTAGTAATTCTGAACTTATTGAAAGAATATTACTTTATCAAAAAGAAGAGTATTCAATTTATATCAATTATCAGTATATTTTAGAATATTATAAAATAAATTCTAGAAGTGTCAGGGAAAATGAGAGAAAACTATTAGTTTTAAAAAATTCTGTAGCATTATTTATGCTTGCCTTTTTTACAGAAAATGTATTGTTAATTGGAGATAATTCAGGGAATAAAAGATATGCAATAAATCCGGAGAGAAAGAAAATACATGGTATAGAAGATTTAATTGAGCTTTTTGATATGGTTACATTTTCAAATGATGTTTCCTTATTGAAAAAGAGTGATGATAAAGATGATAAGTTCAAACTTCAGACAATTATGTATTTATTTGAAAAAGTAATTATTTATCCAGAAACTGCTATGGCATTCAGTGTATCTAATTTTAGTTCAGTTAGAGAATATTTGTATGATTTGCTCAGTAAAGAAATACCCTATAAGATAGGTGCAATACTATTGGAATCATGGAGTCATAAAAATCCAGTGTGGTTTAGAACTGTTTCCAAAATTTTATATCTGTATTTTGAAGGGATATACACAGCAGAAAAACCAGCTTTAAATAAGTTGGATTTGAATGTAGAAAGAATAGGTGGAGATACATTTAGTCAACGGTGGGTTGAAAATATTAATCTAAATGATGGAGTACATTTACTGGATATCATATTAATGTTGGGAAGCAAGAATGATTATATATATCGCAGATTTCAGGCAATTGCCCGTGCAATAGTGGAACAGTCAATAGAAGAACCATTAAGACTTTCATTTGAACAAGTTAGCTATGGAACGAGAGCAATAGATAAAAAATGTCCGTATTTAACAGCGTCAGATATTGAAGAAAATTTTCTTGAAACAATAAAAGATATCTATCCTGTTTCAAAAATTAAGTCACAATATGGAAATGAATTAGGGGAAAAAGATATAATTGCAGCCATTGGCATAAAGCGATTTTTACTTAAAGATTCAAACTTTAAAGAACAAAATGAAGAGCTGAACAGATTAGTTAAAGATATAATGAGGGAAAACATTTTAAAAAATAATGAAATAAAAAAATGGCTGACATTAACAATATATAGTCTTGAAGAAAAAATATATGATGTATTGAAAAGCGGAGCAAATTATATTGTCCTTGACATAGATGAGTTCAAAGATAATATATTAAACTTGTATGATTTAGAAAAATCACATGGTTTAGGAAATATACAAATATATAGAAAAATATTAGATTTTTGCGAGAAAAATAAAGATAATACTGATCAGTTACATTTTGAAAATCAATTAATACTGAGACTATATCAACAAATTAATAGAACAAAGAGAAATTTATTGCGAATTGCAGATGAAAATATATTTATGGCAATTTCATCAAATGTGGATGAGTATATAGATATAATTGAAAAGAATCTTTTCTTAGCAGCCTACGATTATAAAGATTGCTTATGGATGGAAAATTATGTATTTATGTTATATACATTAAGGTATTTTATGGATCTGTTTTACGCAATTACATTTCAGGAACAAAAAAATAAGAATATGCAAAGATCCAATAATGAAAAATCATTTGGAAATCAAATGTATCAGATAATGATACCAGCGGTTAAAAGTGCTGTTCCGGAAAATGTTTCAGGCGGGAAAGAGAAAAGCGCACAGTACTATTTAGGAAATATTCTAAGAACGTATTTTATTGAAGCAGGCAATGAATATATTGAAAAGTGGAGGCATAATTTGGATGAATAGAGACAGGTTAAACCAAATTATAAATGTGCTCCTGTTGCCTTATTGTGGAAATGGTTTTGAAAAAAACGATGGAGACTGGTTGAAAAATGTCAGAAGTGCAGTATATAAATTCAGATATTCTTTATCAGAAGGAAAAAATGCACGGGAACGTGCGGAGAAAAATTATTTTGTTAATTTGAAAAGAATGGAAGAATATATAAGTAAGGATTCTGAATTAAGGACAAAGACAATTGATGATATAAAATTATTACTGGAACTATTTTTTCCTGAGGATGAAATCCTTACATTGATGGATAATTATAAAAATCCAAATCTGGGAATTGAGAAGTTTTATATTAAAAATTTGTTTCGTATAGCAGAGTCATTGTTGACATTCCGAGATGGAAGAATTGCTATTCGTACATGGATGAATTCGAAATCAACAGAAATTTTTAAGGGGCAAAATATTTTTGATAAAGTAGAAATTTGGAATATCTTATGTAGGGGAATGGTTCCAGATATATTTATAGCTGCTTTTTTTATTCTGTCAGATATGAATGAACCAAGATTTTTATATAATCAAAATGGGGGGATTACATTAGCAGATAAAGTTCTTGATAAAGTATTAATAAAGGGCTTTGCTGAAACACATATGCACATGAATGCAGGAATTGAGTATTCTGTCTTATGGGAAGGAACTATGACTTATCGTTATTGGCTTCATATATTGGATAATGAAAAAAATTATGAAAAAAAATATTTACAATTATATCTTTTTATTTACCGAATACTGTATGCTGGATATCTCAGAGAAAAAAATAAAACTGATAATTTTTTAAAATACTTAAAAATAAAATTTCCAATTGAATGTTATATGAATATAGTAAAGCTCCTTGATGATATGTATACAGGAAAAGAATCTTTATATGATTCAGAATATGAAGAAATTTTAACGAAAGTATGCATGGAATATATAGATAATTCAAGGTATTTTAATGAAAAAAAAGAATTTTTGATTCAGACAGTATATTCTAAGGAAAGATGTTATAAAACATCGGCAGAAATGATATTTCTTATGGAGTCAATAGACTATGTGGCAAATGAATGCAAAGATGAATTTGAAATTCATTTATTTTTACAATACCTGAGATTTAAGAATAAGTATTTTAGAAAAGTAATTCAAAAAGATAATGTTTTAGGTTTGAATAATTTTCAGCAATATTTTGGAAATGCCAAAAATGTAATTACCACTTTATCAAAGATTAATGAAAAGAATATATGGAAGCAGGTATTTAAAAGTCAGTCACATAATATTAGTTTAAAAAAAATGGAAATCAGAATTTCTCCAAATATATTTTTTGAAAATATACAGGCTGAAAAAGAAGGTAGATTGTGTGTAAAATTAAGTATATTAAGGAAAATAAAACTGGTGTTGGAATCTTATATATCTTATATCAGAGAGATGACAGGGGAAAGCTTAGACTCAGATCTGTCAGAAAAAGCGGATAAAATGTATCAAATGGAACAGTGTGCTTTTCCGGGAATAGGAATCATTTTTCATTTTATAAAAGCTGATTATCTTGAAAACAGAATAGGAGATATGTGTTGGCTGCAATATAGTGAAGAATGGAAGGGGTTATCGAAACATTTATTAATATGGAGAAAAAAATTAGTTGAATGTGCAGAATGTATTGAAGAGTTGAGAAGTACTATTCCATATCTGGCAGAGTATATTGTAGGAATTGATGCTGCTTCGGAAGAAAATACAACAGAACCATGGATAATGGCTCCTGTTTATAAAGCAGTAAGGAATAAGCGAATAACAAAGGCTTTGTTGCTGGACAAAAATATGCAAATTCACAGGATTGATAATTTGGGTTTTACATATCATGTCGGAGAGGAATTTAGACATGTTTTGTCTGGCTTAAGACATATAGATGAAGTGATTGAAGAATTTGATTATAAGGCAGGTGATCGTTTAGGGCATGCTATTGCATTGGGAGAAGATATAGATTTTTGGATCAGGGATAACGAGGTTGTAACAATTCCCATCATGGAATGGATGGAAAATCTGTTATGGGTATGGGGAAATATTGTTCAGGCAAGAATGAAACTGGATATATCGGCAACATATCTCGAAGGAAAAATCATGGAGTTGGCGCAGGAAATATATGATGATTCAGAAGGAATGACTCCTCTGATGCTATATCAGGCGTATAAGAGTAAATTTTTATTGAATCATTCTAGATTTTTTGAAAAACAAAAAGAGTGCATTACGAAATCAATAGAAAATACAAAAAATACGAAGGAAAGAAGAATTTTTTGCAAATTTTATGGTGCAGATAAGGAACAGCAGAGATGGACGAAGGATAAAATAACATGTACTTTTTTTTGTCCTGTTTATAATATGAGATTTCGTAAACCTATACTTGTTCGTACTGCTGAAAATCTGGGAGTTGACGTACTGAACAGTATTCAGAAATATTTAATTCAGAAAGTTGAGTTTCAGGGAATTTATGTTGAAACAAATCCCACATCAAATATTGAGATCGGACAAAAACAAGGCTTAATGAATCACTATGTTCTAAAACTAAATTCAGAAGGGCTATTAGATGAAGCAGAAAAAACAAATGCCGTTATGGTTACAGTAAATTCAGATGATCCTATTGTGTTTAATACGTCAATAGATAATGAATTGGCATATATTTATTATTTACTGGTGCATAAAAAATATAAAAAAGAAAGAGTATTGAGATGGATTGATAAGGTACGTGAAAATAGTCTCGAAAGTAGTTTTATAAAAAATGCAAAAATGCCCTCACGTCAATTGGCAGAAATGAATTCTATAATAGATGATATAGACGATTTTATAAAAAATGCAAGAACATAAAATTCCAAAATTCTCTGTTTTATACTCAGTAAGAATTGGGTGGCATATTATAATCAGACACTATAAAATAAAAGATAATCAATTGCTATTAAAGTTTCGATTTCCAATGCAGAAAATAATAGTCTGATGGGAAAGTATATAAGAAGGCAGATATTTATCAATGGATTAAAAATGTGCAGGAAATGGAAAATAATCAATCATTTTTTTAAGGCGAATTTTAAAAAGAGGTATTTATGCCAGGGTATGTGATTCATTTGACAGAAGCCAGGATGGTATATGATATTCTGGAAAATAGCAGGCAAAAGATAAGTGAAAAAATATGTAAAAGGCAGGAAGCTTTTTACTATGGTTCCTTATTGCCGGATGCAGGTGGAAAAGTGCAAAAACGGATTTCACATTTCTGGAATAAAACAGAATATGGACAGATTATTATGACTCCTAATATTAATAGATTTTTAAAAAAGTATAGTCCGTTTTTAAAAGAGAATTCATTATATGTCGGTTATCTGTTGCACCTGTATTTAGACAGAGAGTTTTGGCTACATTATATAGGAGAAAACGTAGAGTTTAGAAATTCTGCTGGCGAATCAACAGCTAACATACAAGATTTAAAAGCTGTATGGCTCAAAAAAAGCAATGGTATAGTGACTCCTGAAGAATTTTTTTCAGAAAATTATCTCTATGGAGATTATACAAAATTAAATAAAATGATGATTCAAAAATACCAGTTAATGATACCTACATATACTCAATGTTATGGTGATAAGATTGAAGAGGCTGCTAATGAAAAAATGAAGAATGTACTTGAACATTTGAGACAGTATATTGTTAATAGTCCAATTTACCCTGAAGAAAATAAACTCAGGGTAATAACTCTGGATACATTTGAAGCATTCTTGAAGGATGTAGCATATGAGTTTGTTGAGTTGTATTATGATTATTTGAAGTGAGAGATAAAAAATATGAAATCAAAAAATAAATCCGAAAAACAGCATCATAAAAATAAATCGCAAATTACTGAAAAAACAATAATAGAATGTGGATTTCTTTACTGGGTTGTAAGAAAAATAAAAAGTGCTTTGAAAGCTTTCTGGTGTCTTTTTGTGTTCCGTGGCAGAAGAAAGCCTGAAAATCCCATGAAAGAAATTTATGAACTCTGGGAAGAAGACTGGTTGTCGGATAAAAACTATGAAAGACCATTTTTACTTTTATTTAAATATGATTATGAATATTGCTGTCAAAAAGCAAAGGAAAATAAAAAGAAGAATTTTCGCCTAAAGTTCTGTTGTATATTACCTTTTCTGATTGTAACAATTTTATATTTAGGTGGCGTTATTGCATACAATGCAAATATTTATATACAATCTAAGGGTAATTGGACGGAATTCATTCAAAATAATAATTGGAATTTTTCCATATGTGGAACGGTATTTTATGCGGTAGCAATTTTGCTGACATATATGACTTCAAAGTGGCTGGATGTAAAACAGTACCAGGAAACATGGAGTCGGCATGCAGAACATAAATATGCGGTAGAGATAGAAATGTTTAAATATATTTCATATATAGATGAGTATTATTTCCCAGTCAGAAGAGAAAAATTTATTGAAAATATTATGAAGACATGGGATAAAAATCAGAAAAAATTTGTTTCTAATATGAAAAAGGAAAAAAGTATGAAACCCGAAAACCTAGTAAGCAATATGAAAGATTAAACTGTATTTTCTAAGTACAAGTATACTGGAGAAAATTAATAGGAGATGATTAAAATGCTTCATACAGTAATATGTAACAAATGTAAATCAATCTGTGAATATGATGATAAATCTATATGGGAAGGTAATCGTGAGCATGAAGATATTGCCTGTCCAAACTGTGGTAACATAATTGGAAGTATTTTTACAGATCAAATACCTATTGTAAGATGTATTAATGTGGAAACAAAAGAAAGCAGTAAATTTTGATAAAAACTCTATACGATTGACATTGAATAATTTAAAAAGACTTAATAGCATTTTTCTCAATTGCTATTAAGTCTTTTATATTTCCTAAAAATATCTGAGCAGCCCCAAATTCCATAAATATGGAATCATCTTTACTCGAAAGCGTATGAGGAATCGAAAAATATGAACAAGAAATATATGAAAGAAATATCCGAAGCTCTGGCTGAGAAGCATGCTGTTTTGATGGTTTGTATATTACGGTTAGATAGTGCAGCTTTTTCGGAAATTCAGAACACCTAAATCCGGTATTTCAGTGCAGGTATTTCCGCTCTACTGTGCAATCCTCTATAATGAATCCATACACATGAAGATGTGTAAATTCACTATAGGAGGACGATAACTATGATCGATTATCGAGAAATCATCAGGCTAAAAAGCCTGAAATTCAGCAATGTTTCCATTGCTAACAGCTTATGCTGTTCCCGCAACACAGTTTCTGAAGTACTCAAGCTCGCAGGGACACATTCCCTCGGATGGCCTATCCCGGATACCTTGACAAACAATGACATTGAGCATCTGTTCTATCCCGGCAGAGGTACAAATGATGGAAGAAGACTCCCGGATTATGAGTATGTCTACAACGAACTTGCCAAACCTGGAGTTACCCTTTCCCTTTTATGGGCAGAATACTGTGCCAAATGTGAAGCAGAACACACGATTCCTTATCAGCATACACAATTCAATGAAAAATACCATGCTTATGCTGCATCAAAGAAAGCAACTCTGCGGATCAAACGTAAACCAGGAGAAACCATGGAAGTTGACTGGATCGGCGATACACTTAAAGTGTATGATGCTGCCAGCTGCTGTGAAATACCGGCATACATTTTTGTTGCTGTCCTTCCGTGCAGTCTATACGGATATGCAGAAGCTTTTCCGGATATGAAGTCTAATCATTGGATAGAGGCACATGTACACGCCTATTCTTTCTTTGGTGGAGTGACCCGTATCCTTGTTCCAGATAATCTCAAAACTGGTGTGATCAAAAATACAAGAACCGAACTCATCCTTAACCGTTCTTACCATGAAATGGCAGAGCATTATGGAACAGCGATCATTCCTGCCAGACCTGTAAGGCCGAAAGATAAACCGAATGCGGAAGGTACTGTAAAAGTGCTGGAAACATGGATACTGGCAGCACTTCGCAACCGAAAATTTTTTACTTTTCAAGAACTTAATAAGGCCATCCATGAAAAATTGAAAGAGTTCAATGCAAAACCTTTTCAGAAAAAGAAAGGAAGCCGGTTATCCGCTTTTATCGAAGAAGAAAAAGACTTCCTCATGCCATTACCTGCCTCTCCGTATGAAACAGATGTCTGGTCAACTGCCACCATACAGCCTGATTATCTCATAACTGTTGGGGATTGCAGGTATTCTGTCCCATATGAATTCATCGGTAAAAAAGTAGATATCCGTACTACTGAAAACAGCATTGAGATCTTCTATCATAACCAGCGTATAGCATCCCATGTACGAAAAATGTATTCAGCAGAACCTGTCTACATACCAGAACATATGCCCGAAAATCATCGGCGATTTCTGGAATACAACACGGAAAGTTTTCTCGACTGGGGAAAAGACATGGGATACTCTACACTTCTTGTAGTAAAACATTTCCTGTACATGCACAAAGTAGAACAGCAGGGATACAAAGCCTGCGCATCACTGATGAAACTTGCCGACCGCTATGGTACAGAACGACTGGAGAATGCATGTGCAAAAGCACTTAGTTACACACCAAGTCCCAGTCTTAAAAATATCAGTACAATCCTTAAAAATGGTCAGGATAAAGTTGCGCTGACAACGGATCCGGTTCGTGCATCCAGTAAAGAAAGCTCTAAATATGGCATTACCAGGGGAGCTTCTTATTACGGAGGAGGTGACCGCTCATGATCCGACAGACAACAATAGATAAACTCCATGAAATGCGGCTGTCTGCTATGGCAGATGCATTTGAAAACCAGTGTGCTGATGCTGCTACATATCAAAACCTGTCTTTTGAAGACCGTTTTGGTATGCTGGTCGACAGGGAATGGGAGAAACGTAAAAATTCAAAACTTCAAAAACTTATCCGCAATGCCGGATTCAGATATCCAAATGCCAGTGTAGAAGCAATCGAATATCATCCGGACAGAAACCTGGATAAAGGACAGATGCTTGAATTTTCAACCTGCCGCTATATAACGGATGATCATCATATCATACTGAAAGGGGCATCTGGAAATGGAAAAACTTACATAGCATGCGCATTGGGTATCGCCGCTTGCAGAAACTTTATCAAAGTCCGTTATATCCGGCTTCCAGATCTTTTAAATGAACTTGCGATCGCACGTGGTGACGGCACACTAAAAAAAGTGATTAATGCTTATCAAAAGATTGATCTTTTGATCCTGGATGAGTTCCTGCTGAGTCCTGTTTCCAGTGAACAGACCAGGGAATTACTGGAGATCATCGAAGCACGCAGTATAAAAGGATCTGTTATTTTTTGCACACAGTTCGAACCTGCCGGCTGGTACAGCCGGATAGGGAATGAATGCGATGCTACAATCTGCGAAGCCATTATTGACCGGATTGTTCATAATTCTTATCAGGTAATGATTGATGGTCGTGTATCTATGCGGGAGCGTCATGGAATAAAGGCTTCCCAGAAAGGAGCGGCCAATGAATGATTACTGTACCTTCTGTAAAGAGCATAAATGTATTAAATGGAGCGACTACGAGTTACTCCGCTATGAATTAGAAGAGGCGAATGAAGTATGCCATGGTAATTGGATAGAGATCCAGCATCAGCGGGAATACATCGCCCAGTTGCAGGAATTACTTACCAGACATGGAATAGCAGTTCCGCCTGAGTACTAAATAGATAATTGCACTCCGCTCCGGAAAGGTATGCTTTACTTTTCCGGAAAAGGGTGCTCTAAATTTCCGAAAAAGGTGCTAATTTTAATCGGAATACTCAACATTTGGGTCAGACCCCATGAAATCCAAATAAAAGAAATGAATCAGAGCTAAAAGTTCTATAAAGAAAATCTAAAGTATCTTGCAGAGACTTATCTTAAATGATATAATTTCAAAAAGTAGGAAAGGAAAGAGTGTTTGCAAATTCGTAATTCTCAAAGAAAAGAGGATAATACAATGCCAGAATTGAGTAGATTTGAGGGAATGGTCATAAAAATGTTATTCAATGATACAGTCCAGCATAATAAACCACATGTTCATGTTACTTATGGTGAGTATAAAGCTTCTGTTGGAATAGATGGAGAACTGCTTGCGGGTTCTCTTCCACAGAAACAATTTAGAATGTTGGTAGGATGGCTTGCTTTACATGAAGAAGAAGCATATGCCGCTTGGAATAAAGCCGTTAGAGGAGAACATTTTGATAAAATTAAACCATTACAGTAGGGGGTGGGTTGATGTTTGTATTAAATGGAATTGTATATGCTAATGAAAAGTCAGAAAATATCCAAGTAGTATCTGTTAAACCATTGGATGATATGATGATGATTCTTACATTTTCAACAGGAGAACAGCGTCTTTTTGACGCATCTATCTTAACAGGATCTGCCTATAAACCATTGTCTGATGAAGATATTTTTAAAAATTGTAAAGTAGTAGATGGAGTGGTTACCTGGCTGGATGAGGAGATTGACTGTGCACCTGAATATATGTATGTAAATAGTTACGAGTATCCCTCTCTTAAACCTGCTATCTGATTTTAAGAAGATTCCTTAATATTGGGGTCAGACCCCATAAAGAAAAAATAAACATTTCTAAAGAATTTATAAACAAAACAAGAGGAGCAGGAGGGTTCCTGTACTGCTCGAATAATCATATATCTCTTTGCGGTGTGTAGCAGGCAATGAGCTTATGGTCGAAGCACCTGACCACGGCACCTGCCAGAAATATGTTGACAAAGTGGTCAACATGATTTGCGAAAAGGTATATAAAGCATAAAGTCAAAGACGACTCTTTGAAAAAGTAATTGTAAAATTTAGCACTAAATAAGATGTTGATGCTGTCAAACAACCCATATAAGTGTAAAAATGTATTCCGCCGGTAGAATACCGAAGAATGCACATTATGAGCAAAGAAAAGAAATACAGTGGAAGTTGTTTATAAAAGATGAAGCTCATAATGAGAATCTTGCTTGATTCGGACAGAACAGTTTTACCTAAAAAAATTAATTGGGCGATTTGGTAATTGCTAAGGTTATATTTCTCTTTTAGAAATTGTTTTACTATTTTCATGATAATTTCCTCCGTGGTAAAAAAGAGTATCAAATAATAAGTTGAAAATAGTATTTATGAACTCAATGCTGAGTTTTCTTTGTTTAAGTAGAAATATTTGTGAAGATCGAATAAATATGGCGTTTAGAATAGTAGTTAAATTAAAATAACTACTGATTTGAAGAATTAGTTATAAAAAGGGGAATAGAAATGTTATGCTTTCTCTAATATGGAACTTTTGTTATAGCGTATGAGAACTATAGCTGGTTTATAATTGCATGTCGAAAATGGTAGTATTTTGGCATATGGAGGATGTCATGTCAGATGCACGCATTGGAGAGAGAATTAGAGAATTAAGAGAGATACATAATTATACAAGAGAAGCATTTGCTGAAAAAGTGGACATTTCTGCCAAGTTTTTATATGAAATAGAGACTGGAAAAAAGGGGTTTTCAGCAGATACATTAGGTAAAATATCTATTGCATTATCAGTTAGCTGCGATTACATCATGTTTGGCCAAGAACGAGAAATTCATAGTGTTGAAAAAATCACATGCATATTAGATGAAATGAAACCTACCCAGGTGGGAAAAATACAAAGTGTATTGCAAGTTTTATACGAAATTTGTGAAAACCTTTAAGTTTAGTTAAGAAAAGACATTATTCAGTATATAAAAAATTTTTTTTCAATCGATGACACATAATTAACCCTTGTCAACGTAGAAGATGGAGGTTAATATGCAGTACTATGATAAGTATGATGTCGGAAAACGAATAAGAATGTTGCGAAAAAATAAAGTGCTTGAGTTG
>OIZE01000908.1_pt1 | contig 20980 bp, 17 predicted proteins | sample 1588421 | NCBI WGS metagenome assembly OIZE01 (sample SAMN03283251) | human gut metagenome | biome: human-associated habitat; material: feces | host: Homo sapiens | place: USA | collected 2013 | reverse complement strand
CTACCAAATCATTGTACCACTGACTGTAGTTGTCAGCGCGCTTGGTTAAATTCTTGAGTTCTTTAGCCATATTGCTTTATTCTATTTATTTTGTTTTTTATTTCTTCTGTTACTTATATATTAAGGTATAAGCTTGAACCTTCATCATCTGCTGACGGCAGTTCATCTGTCTGCAGGTGTCTGAAATCCTACTTTTAGGGATTTTCCACCCCCAAATAGGTGATTTCCTAGCTCTATTTCGACAAATACCCTTAAATTTGCATGCAAAAATACAAAAAAATATTAGAAAACTCTCCATTATGGAGAAAAAAGAGTTATCTTTGCAATTAAATAACATAAATATAGGAGATTTTAAAATGAAAAAGACTAATTTTGCAGTTGCAGGCCTCTCTTTGTGCTTGCTTTTCTCAAGTTGTGGAACCAATCAGAAGACTGGTACAGCTGTAGGTGCCGGTTCTGGTGCAGCTCTGGGTGCTCTCGTTGGTGGATTGCTCAACAATAGCCATCGTGGTACAGGTGCTCTCGTAGGTGCTGCTATCGGTGCAGCTGTTGGTGGCGGTGCTGGTAACCTCATCGGAAAGCACATGGATAAGGTGAAGGCTGAGGCTGAACGGGTGAAGAATGCACAGGTTGAGACTGTAACAGATGCCAATGGCTTGTCTGCCGTTAAGGTAACATTTGCTTCTGGTATCCTCTTCCCAACTAACGGTTCTACTCTCAGCAGCAGCGCAAAGACTGATTTGGCTCAGTTTGCCGGTGTATTGAAGAACAATACCGACTGTGAGGTTTCTATCCAGGGTTATACCGATGCTACAGGTAATGACGGTATCAACTTGCCATTGAGCCAGAAGCGTGCTGAGGCAGTTTACAACTATCTTGCTTCTTGCGGTGTTACCAGCCGTCAGGTAAAGAATGTTCAGGGTTTTGGTTCTGCTAACCCTGTTGTTAATACTACTGCTGCTTGCGCCCAGAACCGTCGTGTAGAGGTTTACATGTATGCTAGCCAGGCTATGGTTAACGCAGCCAACAACGGTACATTGAAGTAATAAGTTTCATGCTCCCGGAAGGGAAAAACTAAATAGATGATTTTGAAGAAAATCAAGAATATAGTAAAATGGGTGGTGGTGCTGTTTTTCAGTACCACCATTCTTGCTGTAGTGGCATATAGGTTCATTCCTGTATATGTCACTCCTCTGATGTTTATCCGATGCTTCCAGCAAGTAGCTGATGGAGAGAGTATTACCCTGCATCATCATTGGGTTTCGATGGATAAAATTTCGCCTCACATGCCAGTGGCGGTAATGGCGAGCGAAGATGCGAGATTCCTGAAGCATCACGGTTTCGACTTCAATGCCATCGAGAGTGCGGCGAAGAATAATGCACGTGGTGGAAAGGTGCATGGAGCCAGTACCATCAGTCAGCAGACTGCTAAGAATGTCTTCCTGTGGCCTGGCCGTTCATGGACCCGCAAGGGATTTGAAGTCTACTTTACCTTCCTCATCGAAATGATGTGGAGCAAGCAGCGCATCATGGAGGTTTATCTCAACAGCATAGAGATGGGACCGGGTATCTATGGTGTGGATGCGGTTGCAGAATATCATTTCGACAAGAAAGCGAAAGATCTGTTTCGTGGCGAGTGTGCGCTGATAGCAGCTACACTTCCTAATCCGCGCAAATTCAGTTCGCTGCATCCTAGCGCTTATATGAAGAAGCGCCAGCGACAGATAGAACATCAGATGAGATTTATCCCTACCTTCCCTCGTGAGGGCGAAGATTTCGACCCGGGCACGGCTGTGGGAGGATATAGGGGAAAGTAATACTTAGTTGATAGTTTATAGTTTATAGTTGATAGGGGTGACCTTAAAATAGTTTTTTGCCTCAAATATTGATTCATGGATTTACTGAAAGACTTGAACGAAGCGCAGCGTGCTGCGGTAGAATATATTGACGGACCTTCACTGGTGATTGCTGGTGCAGGTTCGGGTAAAACGCGTGTGCTTACTTATAAGATAGCTTATCTCCTGAGCCAGGGCATGAAACCCTGGAGCATCATGGCGCTCACCTTTACAAATAAGGCGGCAAGGGAGATGAAGGAACGTATCGGAAAACTGGTGGGAAATGATCTCGCACAGCATCTCTATATGGGTACTTTCCACAGCATCTTCTCCCGAATCCTGAGAGCGGAGGCTGAGCATATCGGCTTCAACAACAACTTTACCATTTATGACGAAAGTGACTCGCGCTCGCTGATCAAGGCGATAGTGAAGGAGATGGGGCTGGATGATAAGAAGTATAAGCCTGCTGCCGTTCATGCCAAGATTTCGATGGCGAAGAACAACCTGATGAGTGCTGCGGCTTATGAGAGTGATGCGGCTATCTTCGAGCAGAACAAGCGTGCGCAGATGCCTGAGGTTGGTAAGATTTTCGTGGCTTACGTGCAGCGCTGCAAGCAGGCTAATGCCATGGATTTCGATGATTTGCTGACGCTTACCTATCAGCTCTTCAGGGAACATGAGGATATTCGCCACAAATATGCCGCCCGCTTCGATTATGTCCTGGTGGATGAGTATCAGGATACCAATCACGTTCAGATGTCTATCGTCATGCAACTCTGTCAGGAGAAGCAGCGTGTTTGTGCCGTGGGTGATGACTCGCAGAGTATCTATAGTTTCCGTGGTGCCAATATCGATAATATTCTCAACTATCAGCGCCTGTTTCAGGGCACGCGTCTCTTCAAACTGGAGCAGAACTACCGCTCTACTCAGACCATCGTTGAGGCGGCTAACAGTCTGATCAAGCATAACCGCAACCAGATTCCTAAGGATGTGTTCAGCGAGAATGCGAAGGGTGAGAAGATTCAGTATAAGCCTGCTTACAGCGACAAGGAAGAGGCGGCGATTGTGGCGAAGGATGTGAAGCGTATCCGGCGCGAGGATGGCTGTCAGTATAGTGATTTTGCCATTCTCTACCGTACCAATGCCCAGAGCCGCAGCTTCGAGGAGGAGTTCAGAAAGCAGGGTATTCCTTATCGCATTTATGGCGGACTGAGTTTCTACCAGCGCAAGGAAATTAAGGATATTATTGCTTATTTCCGTCTGGTGGCGAATCCGGATGATGAAGAGGCTGTCAAGCGTATCATCAACTATCCGGCACGAGGAATAGGGGCTACTACGGTGCTGAAGATTGCTGACTGTGCCCATCAGAACCAGGTGAGTTTCTGGGAGGTAATCGGTGCCCCTGAGCAGTATGGACTGGCGGTTAACAAGGGTACGATGAACAAGCTGGAAACCTTCAGATTGCTGATTTCTTCGTTTATCGAACGGGCTCAAACTACGGATGTCTATGAATTGGGTGATGCCATTATCAAGGAGAGTGGTATCAGTCAGGATATCATGTCGGGCAAGGATGCCGATGATCTGGCACGTCAGGAGAACCTGGAGGAATTCTTGAGCGGTATGTCGGCTTTTGTGGAGGAACGCCGTGAAGAGGGTAGGTTTGATGAACTCTTCCTGCAGGATTATCTGCAGGATGTGGCGCTGCTTACCGATGCTGACAGCGATGGTGATAAGGATGAACCTCGTGTTTCTCTGATGACGGTTCATGCTGCCAAGGGTCTGGAGTTTCCTACGGTTTTCGTGGTTGGTTTGGAAGAGAATATCTTCCCAAGTCCGCTTTCTGCTGCTTCGCTCAGAGAACTGGAGGAGGAACGGAGATTGCTTTACGTAGCCATTACGCGAGCTGAGAAACATTGTATCCTGACGAACGCCAAGAACCGCTGGCGATATGGCAAGATGGAGTTTGATAATCCGAGTCGGTTTATCGATGAGATTGACGGCAAGTTGATTGAATGCCTGGATGAAGCTGGTGGAAGCTTGTTTGGCTCTATGTCTGAATCAAGGCTTGGTTCAAGGTCTGGTTCGATGTTTGGCTCCAGAGCTGATTCGATGTCTGACCAGCCGGAGTGGGCGAGAGCGCAACGTCCTCGCAGACCGTGGGAGGATGCTGAGCAGCCTAGATACAGTAGCAGGTATCAGAATTCCAAACCGGTAGCATCGCAGTTTGTAGCAGATCCTAAGCCTTCACTCTTTGATGATGAACCGGAGACTTCACGTACTTCCGGACGCTCGCCTGTTTCCGGACGCTCATCTCTCTCTGAAGGCAATTTCAAGTCTGTTAGAGCGCTGAATGCAGCTAAGCGTTATATGGAGACGCATTCTTCTCATCCTGCTTCTCGCGGTACTGGATCTTCTGCACCATCAGTCTCTTCTTCTACAGCTTCATTTGCTGGCAGTTCTTCTTGCGGTTTACAAGAGGGAATGAAGATTGAACATCAGCGTTTTGGACGGGGAACGGTATTGAAGATTGAAGGTACTGGTGAGAATACGAAGGCTACGGTTGAGTTCGTTCATTCTGGCACCAAACAGCTTCTGCTGAAATATGCCAAGTTTACGGTAGTAGATTAAGTTCAGTAGTCTGATTTTGCGTTTTTAATAATATATTAGGGCTCTTTAGTATGCTAAAGTACTAAAGAGTCTTAATTTTTTTGTGTAATTATTTGTTCTTCTTGTAACTTTTGTTTATATTTGTAGCATATTTACGAACGATATGCAAAAAACGTTTAATATTTAACTTATAAACAGAACGATTATGAAGAAATTAATGATGATGGCAGTAATTCTGCTTGCTGGTGTAGGAAGTGTAATGGCACAGAGCGATTACAAGCGCGGTATCTTTAACCATGTAGGTCTTAATGTGGGTGCAGGTACCGAGGGTATTAGTGTTGGTGTGGCTGCTCCTGTTACTAACTTCCTTGAGGTAGAAGCAGGTGTGAACATCATGCCATCTTTCAAACTGTCTGGTGATTTGGATGTGGCTGTTAGTACTAGTTCTTTGACTCAGATTCCTGGTGTTTCTTATCCAACTAGTGCAACTATTCATGCAGAAGGTGCTTTCGATCGTACAACCTTTAATGTAAAGGCTAATCTCTATCCATTCGGTGGTGGCAGTAAGTTCTTTATTGCTGCTGGTTTGTCTATTGGTGGTGAGAAGATTGCCGAGGTTACTGGTTCTTGCGATGAACTTCGTGACTTCTCTAATAGACACTTGAAAGATAATCCAAACTTGGAGAGTCAGTTCCGTAAGGCTTTATCAGCTAACCTGGGTGGTTACAACTTGGAGCTCGATGAGAACTATAACCTTCAGGGTGATATCCGTTGCAAGAATGTTCGTCCATACCTCGGTTTAGGTTTCGGTCGTCTGGTTCCTAAGAACCGTATCGGTTGCCGCTTTGAGTTGGGTTGCCAGTTCATGGGTAAGCTCAAGGTTTACCAGAATGGTAACGAGATAGATATCAATAAGGCATTGGAAGATGCTGGCGAGGATGATCTCTCTAAGTTCGTAAAAGACTTGAAGGTTTATCCTGTTTTGAAGTTCTCTCTTACAGGTAGAATCTTATAATAATATAGATAAAGAGTTATAAAAATAGATTGGGCAAGACCATCTCTGGTCTTGCCCTTTTTGTTTCTATATACTATAAATTGAAAAAGCGTCCCCGCAGTAGCCTCACGGTCACTACGGGGACTTATATTACTAACATCTAACTTTAGCATTTTTGTTTAAACTTAAAAACAAATTCTTTATGAGAGTAATTTCTCCATTATCTATAAACATAAACCAAGTATCTCATATATTGCAAGTAACTTGTATCCTGCAAATATCTTGTATCCTTAAATGCAAGTTCTTAGAAAAGTCAAACCCATAGACCAGTATCTCTACTAATATCTTGATTATTTTTATTATATTGCTTTTTGTCTGTTTAATATTTAATACTTTTAAGTTCACAATGCAAAGATATAAAAAAAATGGGTAAACTCCAAATTAATTTTGCTTTATTTTGTATTAAGTGGCTTTTATTGTACTTATGCGGCAGTTTTTAAGGATTAACCGGCAAAGTTAAGAGGGTGTATCATAAACATTCAAATGCTTTATGATACACCCTCTTTCTCAGGATTCTGAATTTTTTCGTGTTTATAACGCTTCGTCTTCAGGACGTGGCATCTGTGTCTGGGGCTTCTGTTTCTTGCCTGACTTCATGAATAGTTTCTTCTTCTTGAGCCATGCAGCCTTGCGTATTTCGTATTCTTCGCGATGACGCTCCAAAAAATTATCTGCCATGTTTCGTTTCCTTTTTTACTTTGCGTTATGAATGCTTATTCTTCTTTAAACTTACTATAAATCACCTTGATTCGGATCGGACCAGATGCCACCTTCTTACCAGTCTTCTCGTCTGTGGTATAATCCTTGTTAGGATCATCCGTACCCACGATGAGTCGGGTGGAAGCGAGTGACATATCGTGATTGATCTTGGAGATGACGGTAGTATAGCCCTGTGTGGTTGTGATGACGTTTACAGGAACCAGCACTACTTTATTCCAGTTTTCCCCCTTGCCCTTGTTCTTATACATGGCAGAAACCAGGTTGGCGATATTCTGGAATGTATAGGCATTCTTGTAGGTGCCGGTACTGCTGTAGCTTGCCGTATAAGAAGTACGGTTGTCAGCCAACTTGCTCTTTTCGAAGAACGACTTCAAACTGTCTTTCTGAACCATCAGGATGGTGCTTGGTGTAGCAAAGTTGTATGGGTTGTCTTCGTCTACTACATTGTTGAGTCGTGGGAAAGAGATGGTAGCTGTGTTGAGCGTATCCTTCTCATGACCTTTCATGATATCTTCGATAGGGAGGGTAACCTCGGTGAAGATACCTGCCGGTGACTTGAGATAAGTACATTTCTCCTGATCCTTACTTGCCAACTTCTTCAAGTTCTCGGTATCGTTCTCAATCTTGTTGAGCTGCAATACCTCTTCTGTACCATCGAAACGGTTGTATCCGATGCTTACAGCTGTACTGTCTTTATTGATGGTCTTTTTGCGGGTCCAGTAGAAGATAAGCTCTGTATTCCAGATCTTAGCCATGTTACCCGTACCACCTACATTTTTGATGTAGAAGCCAGGGCAGACGTTGTGCAGGAACTTGAAGTTGGTCTTGAAGTACTCAGGATGTTCAGCGTATGTCTGCAGGATGTAAGATCCGTAGTTCTTATAAGTCTTACCATTTTTCTCGTACTTCTTATTCAAGTAAATCTTGAAGTTCTTGACATCTGATGTATTGCTCAAGTTGTAATTACTGCTCCAATGCTGGTTTTTTTCGTTTACCCAGCCTTTCTTGAAGGCATCATAATTAGAGTAATACTCCTTATCTTCTGCCATCGGCTTTGTCATCTCATAGGCTGTCACCTTCATTGGGGCGATGGTATCACCATAGCTGGCGTTGTATGAAACCAAAAGGTAGCATGAGTCTGCTTCGATAGAACCTTTGTTTGCCTGCTTGATGTAATCGAGTGTATCTACAGAGAAAGTAGGCAGTACGCTCAACTGGGTCATGTAGTCGCCCTTTACATAGTTGCCGGTTTCCGGGTCTTTCATCTTTCCGATGAGCCCCGTGTTGTTGCGGCTCAATACGGAATCTGCTACTATAGACTTTGTGGTAACATTGAACGCTGAGTTAGAAATGTTAATGTTGTCTATCTTATTAGTGATGCTACCACCGATTCCCTCGGTGGTATCATCACATGCAGCGAAAGTAAGCGCTGCTATAACTAATACTGTTAAGAGTCTTAAAATTTTCATTATCCTTGTATGTATGTGTCTCTGTTGTCGGAATTTTATTCTGCGTCAGGACAAACCTTGTTGATGAAGTCTGCGTATGGCTCCTGGATATCTTCTCCCGGATAAGTCAGTACAGGCTTGTTCTTCTCCTTCGCATAATCAAAGAGAATCTGGGTAGCTTCTTCTTCACCTTCTACCACACCGTCGCTATAGTCGATGGCGAGTTTGCCGAGCTCAATGAAGTCGAAGTCGTCCTGATAGCTGTCGAGCAGTTCAGACTTGGCATCGCGGAAGGCAACGCAACGTTTGAAGTTGGTACCCAGTTCACCCTTGAGTTCGTTGGTATAGAGAGCGGTAATAACCTTTGATTCTGCAAATGAAGGCTCTTCGCTGTAGGCAGTCTTTACATAGAAAGGCACTACTGCGCTAGCCCAACCCTGGCAGACGATTACATCAGGCTGCCAGCGGAGCTTCTTTACGGTTTCCAATACACCACGTGCAAAGAAGATAGCTCTTTCTCCGTTGTCGGCATATTCCTTTCCGTTTTCATCGGTGCCCATCTGGCGGCTCTTGAAATAGTCGTCATTATCGATGAAATAAATCTGCTGTCGTGTTGTTGGTATAGATGCAACCTTGATGATCAGCGGATGGTCTGTATCATCTATGATAAGGTTCATACCAGACAGGCGAATGACCTCGTGCAATTGTCCGCGACGCTCGTTGATGGTGCCCCACTTAGGCATGAAGGTGCGGATCTCAAAACCTGCTTCCTGCATCTTCTGAGGCAGTTCGCGTCCCATGATTGACATGTGAGACTCGGCTACGTATGGGTCGATCTCCTGATTGATAAATAATACTTTTTTTGCCATAAAATTTAAATTTTATTCTTACGAATTACGTGCAAAGGTACAAAAAAAACTTCAAATAGGGGCATTTTTTCTCCGAAATTCATTATTTTCGGCAATAATTCGCATATTTTTAGGTTTTTTCTTTCTCATTTGAGAAAAAAGTTGTTATTTTGCACCCGAAAACAGATTATGACGATGAAAGTATTCAATAAGATTGTTGACCTCCAGAACGAACTCTTCATGTGTCGTAAGGAGGGAAAGGAAATCGGCCTTGTGCCAACTATGGGTGCGCTGCATGAGGGTCACGCCTCTCTTGTTAAGCGCAGTGTGAAGGAAAATGGCGTGACTGTAGTTTCTGTGTTTCTGAATCCTACACAGTTTAATGATCAGGGTGACTTGGATCGCTATCCTCGTACCCTCGATGCTGACTGCAAGCTCTTGGAGGCTTGTGGTGCTGACTATGTGTTTGCACCATCGGTGAAGGAGATGTATCCTACACCAGATACACGCCACTTTGAGTTTCCACCTGTTTCTACCGTGATGGAGGGTGCCAAGCGCCCGGGTCATTTCAATGGTGTATGTCAGGTAGTGAGCCGTCTTTTCTATATCGTTCGACCAACCCGTGCTTATTTCGGTGAGAAGGATTGGCAGCAGATTGCTGTCATCAAGCAGCTCGTGAAGTACATCAATAGCGATGTGCAGATTGTGGAGTGCCCTATTGTCCGTGATGAGGACGGTTTGGCTAAGAGCAGCCGTAATACTTTGCTGGCTCCTGATGAGCGTGCCATTGCGCCAAACATCTATAAGGCCCTGAAGGAGAGTGTGGAGTATGCCAAGACTCATACCGTACAGGAAACTCACGATAAGGTGGTTGCCGACATCAATGCTGTAGAGGGTCTGGAGGTAGAGTATTTCCAGATTGTGGATGGCGACAGCCTGCAGGATGTTTCTTCATGGGAGGATAGTGCCTATGTGGTAGGTTGCATCACCGTTTATTGCGGTAAGACTCCTATCCGTCTCATCGACCATATCAAGTATAAGGGATAATTCCTCGATAGATATTCTTTATTAAGTTTAATCCGTAACAGATCAAGTAATAACAGAACAATGCAGATAGAAGTATTGAAGAGTAAGCTCCATTGTGTAACCGTAACTGAGGCTAACCTGAATTATATGGGTAGCATCACCATCGATGAGGACTTGATGGACGCTGCCAATCTGATTGCAGGCGAGAAGGTTCAGATTGTAGATAACAACAATGGTGAGCGCTTGGAGACCTATATTATCAAGGGTGAGCGTGGCAGCGGTTGTATCTGCCTGAACGGTGCTGCAGCCCGCAAGGTGCAGGTGGGCGATACCGTCATCATCATCGCTTATGCCCTGATGGACTTTGAGGAGGCTAAGACCTTCAAGCCAACCGTGGTTTTCCCAAAAGAGGGAAATAAGGTTTAGGGTTCGATTCAATGGAAAATGAAACAAGGTGTGGCAGAAGTGGATATCTCGCTTCTGGCACACCTTCTTTTTAATGTCCCACAGATTTCACAGATTTACACAGATTTTTGACTTCTTCAAAGACCGAACAGGTCTCCAAATCTGTGTAAATCTGTGAAATCTGTGGGACATAAAAATATTTAGTGAGAAGAAAAATCTGCGTGACCTTTATTGTAAGCGAGCCCATATTATCTGCGTGCGCAAATATTATATTTTATTCTTCGAGAAATGACTCATGATGAACCTGCCTCCGAAACTCAACACCAATACGATGATGGTGAGTACCACAGCAGCGGCGTAGGCTCTGTTCTGCACATCCTCCTGAGGCGCGCTTAGCTGGAAGAATACACTCAATGGCAAGGAGGCTGCCGCTATCTGTCTCAGTACCACACCGATTGTTTCTATCCTCGTGGCTCCCAGACTGTAGGAGGAATCGAGTATCTCCTGTGGAATCGTCTTCGCCACTTCGTCCATCGAACGGATGAGTATCGGAACGATGAGCAGGGTGGTGACGAGAATACCTCCGCCCAGCGATGCACTGATGCCCAGCCACACCATCAAAGTGAAGGCGAAGGAACCATAGACGATGCTAGGAATTCCGAAGAGCGTATCATAGGTAATGCTCATGGGGGCATAAGCCTCCTCCAAGTGCTCCTCTACGAAGTCGATGCTCTTCACGGTGCTCTCCGTGCCCGATGGCAATACTCTTATCTTATCGCCCGGACGGATGATGCCGCTGCTTACTCTGCCCGCATAACCGTGGTAGTCAGGGAACTGGCTGCTGATAGGACGAATCACATACTGTACAGGGAAACGGAAGAAATCGCTCACCGTCTTATGACCTACCGGAACCGTCTCCAGATAGTTCAGCAGAGTAGGTCCTTCATACCAAGGAGTCTTGTCGCTCTTGTTCACCACGTTGTCGCCATCCTTGGCGCTGATAGGGATAAATACCACGTTCTTGATATCCAGCGCCTCCGACATTTTCTTGTAGTCGGCAACAATCTTGTCGTATACATCTTTACTGAAATCAACCAGATCCATCTTGTTGATAGCCACCAGGATATGTGGTATACCGAGCAGCGAAGAAATATAGCTGTGGCGCACGGTCTGCTCCAGTACGCCATGACGTGCATCAATCAGAATGATGCTCAGGTCGGCAGTACTTGCACCCGTTACCATGTTGCGGGTATACTGAATATGTCCCGGAGTATCTGCGATGATAAACTTGCGTTTCGGTGTGGCGAAATAGCGGTAAGCCACATCGATGGTGATGCCCTGTTCGCTTTTCTGGGTGCAAAGGTACTGAGATTTCCCCACTTGGGCAATACCACATGGGGTGTAAAAAGACTACCATACAGGGAGTAAAGAACATACCATACATTTGGTATAAGGCTGCCAAACGTATGGTATGTATGATGGATTAGGATATGTTCCTATATATAATAAGGTGTAATTGGTATAGACCAATTAAAATAGTATCTTCATTTTATTGCTAAATAATTATAAAGAAGTTGTTAGTATCAAATAAAAAGAGTATATTTGTACGATATAAAATTAATAAATCATGGCATTACCGATAAATATAGAAAGCCTTCTTAGTGGAAGTGCAGTAGAAAGCAACCAGCTTGAATACAAGGAAGGTTGGAATCCAGATACAATATATCGTAGCATCTGTGCCTTTGCCAATGATTTTGAAGACACTGGTGGTGGGTATATCATTGTTGGTGTAAAGGAAGAACGCGGTCATGCAGTTCGTCCTGTTTTAGGTGTTAATCCTAATTTGATAGAACAGATAGAGAAGGATATGGTTGGTTACAATAATCTTATCCGTCCATACTATCAACCTCGTCTTTTCATTGAAGAGGTTGATGGCAAGACTATTCTTGTAATCAAAGTGACGGCAGGAGAACGCCGTCCATATAAGGTGCCTGATCGTATTACTGCAAAGCAGAAGGATTTCAACTATTATATCCGCTATAATAGTAGTAGCATTGTGCCGAAAGATGAGTATGAACGTGAGCTGATAAATTTGGCTAATCGTACTCCTTTTGACGACCGTGGCAATGATCAGATAAGTCTTAGGGATATTTCGGCTACTTTGTTGAGAGACTTTCTTGTTGAAGTAGGTAGTGATTTGGCAGATCAAGATCTATCGGGTGAAAACTTGAAAATAGTTCTTGACCAAATGGACTTGTTGGAAACTACACCAGAAGGCTTCAAGGTCAAGAATGTTGCTGCGATGATGTTCTGTGAGCATCCTGAGAAATTCTTCAAAATGACCCAGGTTGAAATCGTGATATTCCCTAAGGGGAGATTACAAGATCCTGATAATATGATAGAGGTTGCACCGATAAGGGGTTGTGTGCCTAAGATGATTCGTGATACGATGAATTATCTCAAGACAAATATTATTCAGAAGACAATTCATAAGCCAGAGGATACAGAACGTTCCGTTGTTACATATAATTATCCTTATCAAGCTTTGGAAGAAGCTGTCGTAAACAGCCTTTATCATCGCAGTTATATTGAAAGAGAACCTGTTGAGATAACTATCGAACCAGATAAGATTAGTATTCTCAATTTTGGAGGACCTAATCACACAATATCTATGCAGGCTATAAAAGAAGCTCGTATGCTTCGTTCGCGTCGATACACAAACCGCCGATTGGGAGAGTTCTTAAAGGAATTGAATTTGACAGAGGGTAGAGCTACGGGGATTCCTACTATTCAGCAGAAATTGCAGGAAAACGGTTCGCCTCGTGCAATAATTGAGACCGATGAGGAACGTACATATTTCTTAATAGATATACCATGTAATTTAGACTATATCGGTGTGCCTATTGGTAAAGAATGCAAGAAAGAATGCAAGAAAAAATGCAAGAAAGAACTGTCTGAATTACAGATACTTATCATGGGGGCGTTGTCTGAGAATGCTAAGTTAACAATACCAGAATTAGCAAGAATGATGGGCATATCTGCAAGAAAGATTTCTCAGGAACTAAAGTCTTTACAGGAAGAATTTCAGGTCTTGAAACGTGAAGGAGGTCGTAAGAATGGTTATTGGGTAGTATTGAATGAATGACGTGTAAAACGTATTATAATATACATATATTTCTGTACGATAGCAAGTGCTTTCTAAAGTAACTCGAATGGTTTGGAGTTATTCAGAGCATAACTTGCTATCGTCGGATATTTCGTTCTGTTACGGATAGATCTCGATATGGCTGCTGCCGGAGTTGCCATTCTTGATAATCCTTATCTGGGTGGTGATGCGCTCGCTCATCGTGTCGGTATGACTGATGACGCCCACCTTCTTGCCTTGCGAACTTTGCAGCATGGCGAGGGAGTCGATGACGGTGGCTAGGGTATCAGGGTCGAGGGTTCCGAAGCCTTCGTCGATGAACAGGTTCTCGAAGGAGATGTTGCGGGAAGACAATGCCGACAAGCCCAAGGCGAGACCGAGACTCACGATGAAGGTTTCGCCACCAGATAGGGAGGTGGTGTCTCGGATATCGTCGGCACGGTCGTGGTCGATGACTCTGATGCCCAGCGAATGCTTTACCTGCTGCAGTTCGTAACGGCTGTTGAACTTTCTGATTTCCTGGTTGGCGTGCGCTATCAGGAAACTGAGCGTATAGCATTGGGCTATCTTGCGCAGCGTCTTGCCGTCTGCTCCGATGGCATCCGTGATGGCTGTCCAGTCGTCTTTTTCCTGTGTTACGAGATTCAGAGCCTCAGCCTTGTCACCCAACTGCTTCACGGCTTCCTGATGGTTCTGCATCCTGGCTTTGGCAGCAATCAGTTCGTTGCGCTGGCTTCTTTCCTGATACTCCTGCTGAATGGCTAAGAGAGCATCACGGGTTTGGGCAGGCTGATGTTCCAAGTGCTGCTGATGCGCCTTTTCTGCGCTCTGGTAAAGGGCGGTAGTTGAAGCCACGGCTTTCTCCTTTTTGTCCTTTTCCCGACGGATGGCATTCCAGTCTTCGGCAGAGTGAAGCATCTCCCGGATGATATTTCGGTCGATAAGGCTTGGTTCGATACTTCTTTCCTCGATGCCTTCCTCTTCGGTGTCTTTTCCTTCGATGCTCTTTTTTTCAAGCTGCTTGTTATATTCCTCGATCCAAAGGTCGAGTTCCTTTTCCTTCGCCAGCAGATTCTCTTTCATCGTCTTGTTCTGAGACAGCATGGTTTGATGCGAACCTTTACTGTTGGCGAGTTCAGCCTTCAGTTTGTTGATGTTCTCGTTCTGGTTATCTGCAGCTTTCGTTGCCTCATCCTTTGCTGCTGTCAGTCTTTGTTCAGCCGCATCTGGTTCTTCTCCATTCAGAATCTGCTTGTATTTCTCCTGCCATTCCTCCATTTCCTTCTTGGCGCTATTCCATGCCTGAAGGGCTTTCTCGTAAGCCTCCTCCTTACTCTTCTGCTGTGAGATGAGGTTGATGGTAAGTGCTTTCTTCTCAGCTAGTTTTGTGGTGCAGGTTGAAGTGTTTTCTTGGGCTTTGTTCTGTATCGTAGAAGCCTTGCTTTCATACGCAGCTTCATCCTTTACAGCCTTATCCTTGAGTTGGGTCAGCCGTTCTATCTCTTTCTGAATCTTGTTAAACAGGCTCAGTTTGCTGCTCGCATCTTTCGCCTTGTTTTCATAGATAGGCAAGAGCGATTTCAGTTCTGCCTCAGCTTTCGGAATCTTTGGGTACTGGGCGATGAGCGCCTTCCAATCCTCTTCGTAAGTTGCTATTTCTCCCGAGAGTTTTTCCTGTTGTTTCTGGAGCGTCTGTACTTCGCCGTCGTTCTGTTTTCTCTCGCCGGAAAGTTCCTTCTCCTCTTTCTGCTGCAGTTTCAGCAGATCCTCCTTGGCTTTCAGAAGTTGCGAGAGTTCCGTGGTGGCTTCCTCAAACTGTCTGTTGTCGGTATGATAAGGATGGGTCGTGCTGCCACAGAGCGGACAGGGTTTGCCTTCGGTCAGGTTGGCACGATGAATCTCCCATTTCTCACTCACCATGAGGGTATAGGCATTTCTCAGCGTCAGGGTCTCTTGGGTCAGCGCCTCGAGGGTCAACTTGCCCAGCGCCTCATCTATCTCTGCGTTTCTCTTGCCCAAGACATGAATTCGCTCCTCATTCTTCTGCTTTTCTGCTGTGGATGCGTCGAGATGCGCCACAACCTTGATGGCTTGCAGGACATCTTGCAGTTTCCTGTCGGCTACAGTCTTGCTGTTCTGCCGTTCCTCTATATTTTGTCCGGCAGTCTTGTTCTTTTCCTTCTCCCAAGCCTGTTCTGCGGCTTGCGTCGCTTCGTGCAGAATCTGTTTCTGCTTGGCAATCTCTTCCTTTGTCGTTTTGAGGGCAAGGTTCGCTTTCTCCGTTTCAGCTTCCCATTTTTGGATGTTTCGGGCGTTTTCCTCCACGTCTTTCTGGGCAGTTAGATTCTCTTTCTGAGCCAACTCCAATGCCTCTTTCTTTTCTTTCAGATTCGGCATAGCCGCTTCCATTTTTGTTTTCAGCGCCCTTGCTTCAGCGATGACCGGCAGCGCCTTTTCCAGCTGTTCCTGTGCCTTGCTAACTGCTTCCTTCAGACTGGCGAGAGTTTTCTCGCTTTCGCTGATGGCAGACTCTTGACTTTTGATGTTTCCTTCCGCTTTCAGAATGTTTTCTTCCTGCTTGTGGATGCTTTGCGTCTGTCGCTCTACTTCCTGCAGCAGGTTGACGGCTGGCTGTACTTCATCGTGCAACTGCAGACGGAGAATCTGGGCTTGCATCGCTTTAATGGCATCTGCTGCTTGCTCCATATCAGTCTGGCAGATAGAGATTTGCTTGATTTGCTTATCGTTTTCCTCAAACCATTGCAGGTCTTTCGAAATGGCTTGCAACTGGCTGTCGAGTTCCTTCTCAGCTTTTTCCAACCGGGCGATTTCCTCCTTCAGTTGGGCAAGTTCTTCATCGTTCAGCAGGTTCTGTTTAACGGCTTCCACCGATGCTGCCATCTGGTTGTAGGCATCCGTTGCCTGGTCTTTCGCCTTCTTGATTTCAGTAGCGATGTTCGTATAAGTTTCCTCGCATCCGATGAGTTTTTCCAGAAGTTCGTACCGCTCGTTTTCCTTTGCCGTCAGGAAGTTGGCAAACGAGCCTTGGGCGATGAGTACGGTGCGGAGAAACTGGTCGTAGTCGAGTCCGATGATGTTCGGCAGCTCGTTCCAGTCGGCAGCTTCCTCTGTTATCTCTTCTCCGTTTCTTGTGATTTTATAGAGCGCAGTCTTGGCGTTCTCGTAGCGCACTCTCTGGAATCTGACGTGCCATTCTGCGCGGTAGATGCTGCCGTTGTTGGCAAGGAAGGTGAGTTTGCTGTAGCCTTCCTTCTTTCCCCGGGTCAGGATGTTTCGGCTGTCGGTAGGAGCCAGACGGTTACTTTCGCTGGCATCGGCAGCTCCGAAAATCTCGATGTTCTGGTTCTTGTCGCCTTTCTTCCTGGGATAGCGAGGGGCGCGGTTGTAGAGAGCAAGGCAGATGGCGTCGAGGAGGGTAGACTTGCCACTTCCCGTCGGACCTACGATGCTGAAGATGGTGCTCTCGCCTAAGGCACCTTCTTCAAAGTTGATGACCTCGCCACCCTGTTTGTCAAGCGAAGCGAGGTTGAGTATTTCGAGTTGTAGGAATTTCATAATGATGATGTCGTTAATAAATCGGATAACATTTTCTCCTGTCTTTCGTTCATCGGAGCGTTGTGCTTGATGGCGAAGGCTTCCTTCAGCGTGTCGAGCGGAGGACGGTTGATGATGTCTTCTATGCTGGTGATGCGCTGGGAACCCTGGATGGTGGAGAGGTCCAGTTGCGGGATGATGCGCTGGATTTTGCAGAGCACGGCATCCTTTTCGTTGACGAGTTTCTCCAGTTCCTTGATGTCATCGCTGTTCAGTTTCTCCTGTTTCACCTTCAGCATCACGTAGTCGAAGTGGTCGCTCAGTTCGCCGTCTGTTCTCTCCGAGAGTTCAGAATTGATGAGCTTCTGCCATTTCTTGAAGGTCAGTTCTTCCTCATCTTCGGGCAGGATGCGGAGGGAATGCTGAGGCTTGTATTCCAGAAAATCTACTTTCCATTCCTTGCTCTTGCCGGTTTCCTTTCCTTCCTTCTCTTCTCCGTGTTCTATGGTGATGAGGTCGATGCCGTGGGTGTAGTCTTTCTCGGCAAACGACATCGGGAGGATACTTCCCGTGTATCTTGCCCAGTCGGTATTCCAGATATGTTGCCGCTTGTGGATGTGTCCGCAAGTCATATAGTCGGGATGGTCGTTCCATCCTTCCAGGTCCACTTCCTCCTGTCCGCCGATGATGATTTTCTCGCTCGCATCCTTTTTGGCGATATCCGAACCCTTGGCGTACATGTGTGCCATCATGATACACTTCCTGCCCGGGTATTTCTGTCGAGCCTCAGCCGTCAGTTCTCTCAGAAAGTCGTTGACTCCCTGCGAGTAGCTGGCGTTCTGCACCACATCGCTTCTAAGGAAAGGTACGGCGAGGATGATGACTTCTTCTCCTTCCTCGTTGGTTACGGGGATGATGAGGTCATCGAAGGAATAGATCCAATGTCCGCCGGTTTTATCATCGTCCTCGCTTTCTCCCTGCTGCCAGATTTTCCTTACGTTTCCTCTTATTTCCACGTGGTATCGGGTGAGTAGCGGACGTGGAGCCTCCAGTCGGCTGGCGGAATCGTGGTTGCCGGCGGTAATGATGACCTGCATGTTCGGGCACAGTTGGGTAGCATCGGCAAGAAACTCGTAATAAACGGTCTGTGCCGCTGCCGATGGATTTCCGTTATCGAAGATGTCTCCTGCGATGAGGAGAGCATCGGGCTTTTGTCCAGCTATCTGCTCCAGGAGCCATTTCAGGAAATGCTTGTGTTCCGGCAGACGGTCGTTGCCGTGAAACAGGTTGCCCAGATGCCAGTCGCTGGTTGCTAATATCTTCATACTCATAAGAATGTCTAATCTTAGTCTTTTGCTTTGTCTTTGGTTTGCAATCTGACTACAAAGTTAACACAATTATTTGGGATACGCAAAGAAATAAGCTCAAAAAACGAAGAATTATGGCCGGAAAAGTAAAGATATTCAGGAAAAGTCTTGTTTTATATCTGATAAAGTTGTATCTTTGCATAGTAGAAATCTTCGTTCATAAACATTGAATGTCCGTTCAGTGTCTTTGAACGGCGGTTCATAGACTTTGAATGTCGGTTCAGTGTCTATGAACGGAGATTTCTCCTAGGATTAAATACTTTTCTTCCTAGGTTTGTGGTCTTTTCTTCTTAAGTATAACAATAAATACTATAGGATGTAAAGGCTGCTGCAATAAGAAATACAGATAAACTAAAATAAGAAAGGAAACTGATATGGCTAAGTACAAATTGCAGGAAATGGGGGATATGCGCTATGATGGCAAGCGCAGAGTTTATCCCAAGATGGTGACCAACCGTACACTATCCCGAAAAGAGTTCGTCAAGATGATGCAGAACTACCATCGCGGTATTTCGGAAAGTACCACGGAGGCTGTATTGACCGATGTGGTTGATATGCTGACAGACATGCTCTCCATGGGTTACAACGTGAATCTGGAAGGTTTCGGCACCTTCTCCCTCTCCCTCGCTTTCGAGGATGAGAAGCCTAGGGAAATTCTGAATCCAGATGATAAGATGACGTATCGCAAGGTGGGCGTGAAGGACATCAACTTCAAGGCGTCCCCTGAGTTTGTCAAGGATGTAAAGCGTGAAACCGACCGTGACCTGGAGCGTGATATGGGTGGTGTAAAGGTTATCCGTAAGCAGCTGTATTCCAAGGAAGAGCGCATCGCCCGAGCCCTGGAGGTGATAGAGAAGAACGGAGTCCTCACCCTAGGCGATTATGCCTCCATCAACAACCTGAGCCGTACTGCTGCCTCTATGGAACTGAAGGAGCTGACAAATGACAAGACTTCGCCGATAGATTCACTAGGCCGCGGCAGCCATAAGGTTTGGGTGAAGAGGAAAGAATAAATGCAAATATCTCTCAGAATATTTGTTAGTTTCAATTCTTTTTCGTATTTTTGCGGTGTAATTAAAATGATAGTGTTATGACGACAATAACAAGGGAACATCTTGAAGATGAGGTACTCAAGTCGATTCAGAAGAAAGCGGAGTCGATTATGCCGAAAGATGCCAAGGTTATCCTTTTCGGGTCAAGGGCTAGAAGGGATGCTAAAGCTGATTCCGACTGGGACATCCTTGTGCTTTTGAACAAGGATAAGATAGATGAGCAGGATCATGATAATTACACCTATCCTCTTTGGGAATTGGGATGGCAAATCAATCAGATGATTCACCCGATAGTGTATTCGATGAAGGATTGGCAGAGCAAAAAGGGCAGTCCTTTTTATAATAATGTAGAAGAGGAAGGAGTGATGGTACTGCAAAACAGCGGCACGGGCTGAAGGCCCAAAAGCTCCTAGCCCAGGACAACACCCTGGGTATCAAGATGTTGTTCCCTGCGCCCTGTAAGGGCAAAAGCTTTGAATATATGCTGCTTTATAATCAATTTTATTGGGATTTGCAAGAAACTTTCCGATTTTCTTGCAAATCCCAATTCTTTTTCGTACTTTTGCAATCGTCTTGCTGTGAATGGCTGGCGATGAGTCGCTGGCTAGATAAAAATCCATGGCTTGGCCTATTTTAAATTGAAGACGTTTGCTTGACGTTTCTTCTGACCTGTAGAAACCTGGAAAATTTCAAATCATGTTCAGAATGAGACTGCGGTGGGCGTCTACCCACTGTGTATATACACATGGCATAGGTGTGCCCCTTCGTCTGGAGGGGTACGCTCTGTGCTATCATATATATACCTGTTTGGCGTAGGCTTCTGTTGCTTCTTATCTTTGACATGAAAGGCTTTTCCAGGGCCGCTACAGGCAAGGATGGGGCTAAAGGTAATCAGATTCCTACGCCATCATTTTATAATAGCAATCCTGTTTCTAACAATCTTCTCTGCTTAGGGAATCGGTGGAGCATATTTATAGGGCTAAGAGACACCGATATGGCAAAGAAAATAGATTTGGAAGCTTTGCACCAGCAGATAAATGAACTTCAGATTGATAAAGATTTGAACAGGGGAAAGCTGCACCCTCTTTCGGAGAAATTCACTATATTTGCAACATGAAGGAAATATAGAAACTATACCAAGGATAGAGTTAGCCCTGATTATCATCGGGGGGTGCATCCATATTTATCTTCTTAATAAACCTCTTGTATTTTCTGGAGTGAACTTAACAATAAGCAGACAAATTTAAATAACAATTATAATATTGATTTATGAAAAAATTTACCAATCAATTCAATGGGTCGCATGCCGACCGTATTAACAATGGTGGAGGTAGGTTCCGAAGGATCGCTCTGTTCCCATTGATGTTGCTCACGTTGTTGCTTCTGCCTACCCGCATGATGGCGCAGACAGATTACGACAACACAGTTACCTTCACAGCCTTAGAGGGTAATCCTTTGGGCATATCTGATGCAGAAAGTTACCATAAACTCTTTGATGGCCAAAAGAAAGAAGGCAATTCCACCAAGTGGTGCTGCAATTTCTATAGCAGTGCCTATGTCATCTTCAAAGCCAGCAAGGCAGGAATTCCTGTGGGCTACACTATCACTACAGGCAACGACAACTCCAATTGGAATGGTAGTAACCCTAAGTCGTGGAAGCTCTATGGTAACAATGAAGGTCAAAATGGCAATTGGACGCTGATCCAGGAGGTGAACAACGATACGAAGCTTCAGGATGTGAACTGTACTTCTTACGACTTCACCTGCGAGAAGGGAAAAACATCTTATCAATATTTCAAATGGGAAATATCGGCTATTCAAAGCGGAGATGTGTTGCAAGTAGGCGAATTCGAACTCAAACTTCAAACTTGTACGCACACAAATGCCGATGGCTCGTCTGCCCTTGGCGATCCAATAG